>OGJN01000013.1_pt1 | contig 189168 bp, 145 predicted proteins | sample 1572221 | NCBI WGS metagenome assembly OGJN01 (sample SAMEA2582148, study PRJEB24529) | metagenome | biome: Human gut stool | place: China | collected 2011 | reverse complement strand
AACAGACCGATTGGCAGGGTTAAGTATGCGCTAAATTAATTCCGCCAACGGGTAATGATAGTCTGGCTTCAGAGTTCCTTCCATAAACCAAGTTTCATAATATGGCTTAGGCATCACGGCGATGGAATTGGAAGACATAATCCATTTCAGATTGCTTGCCACGTCATTTCCCTCCAGCGCCATCACGTATTTGTATTTCAGATGGTCGTAGATGGAAATCTTTTCGCTCTTCCATTCTTGCTTAATCAGATCTATGGTTCCGATATCGAAGCGAGGATTTCCGAAAAACTTCTCTACAAATTGCACACGGATGTCCTTGCAGGCTATTTTCCCTCTGAAGATAGCCTGGTCTTTTTTTTCAGCAAACGAAAGCTTATCCTTCACGAAGATAAAATGGCGTACCTTGTCCATCTTGAGCAATACGGAGTTCTGGTTTTCTCCATGAATTGGGCGGCTTTTTACAATGGTAGGAATATCTTCCACATACGTGATGTCACCAGGGAGGAGATTCCATTTGTTATTGCCGTCAAAACAGCGGGCATATTCCAAAGTATCCAGATAATATACCTTCTGGCGGGTCATCGGCTGTTCTGCAACTTTAACAGCTTCTTTGTCCCATAAATCTTTGTTGAGAAGAATATTATCTTCTGTAAGCTTGTTGTAGTAGTTTACCCGGTTCAGGATATAATCGTAGTCTTTGCGTTTCTTGGCTTTGTCAAGTAAATGCTGCCCCCTCCATATCAAGATGCAGGCAGGTGTATACAGACGAGCGTATTCCTTGATGTAATACCAGGGTTTGCTGTTTTTTCCGCTATGGAATTTATATTTCAATTTTTGAATATTCATAGGATTTCTTTTTGTTTATGAAAACGATGATGATGTTATTGGGTACAAAAATACGAAATATACTTTAATCTTGCAAGAAAATGGATAAAAAAAGCAAGTATCAATGAAGGAAGAAAGATAATCTTCCTAAAATTTGGCGTTTCTGATAGTTTTTCGTATCTTTGCAACCTATGAGATACTAGGAAGGTATCTTGTTAAAGAATATAAAAGAATTGTATGTTAGAAGTACGTGATAGATTAAACTTCGAGGATTATCTGGATTCACTCTTGAATAGCGTAGAGAGTGATGACTTGGAGTTTAAAAGTGCTGCCGGTGGATTTCCTGGTAGCTTTTGGGATACCTATTCAGCCTTCGCCAATAGCGAAGGAGGAGTTATCGTGCTTGGAGTTATAGAAAGAAAAGGTAAGTTCTATATAGATAATCTATCTGATGAACAGATAGAGAAATATACCAAGGACTTTTGGAATAATGTGAATAATCGAGCTACGGTTAGTTGCAACCTGTTAAAAACAGAAGATGTCGTGGTAGAAGATTACAATGGTCACAAACTTATGTTATTCTTTATTCCTCGTGCATCTAGAGAACAGCGTCCTGTTTATAGAACGTCTCAACCCTATAATGGTACTTTTAAGCGCAATCATGAAGGTGATTATAAATGTACGGAGCGAGAAGTGCAGCGTATGTTTTCAGATGCGAATGTTTCTAATCCCGCTGATAGCCGCATTTTGAGAAATTATTCATTAAATGATTTAGATATGGAGTCTGTTGCTCAATATCGACAATTATTTAAGTTAGCAAAGCCAGACCATCCTTGGTCTGTTTTGTCTGATTTTGAATTTCTTAAAAAGATAGGAGCTTATCGTATAGAACGTAGTTCGAAGGAAGAGGGCTTTACGCTTGCAGGTGTGCTGATGTTTGGTAAGGAAGATGCAATTACAGATACTGAGTGCTGCCCTAATTTTTTTCCTGATTATCGGGAAAAACTTTTGGATAATCCTGAGATAAGATGGACAAATAGAATTTGCCCAGATGGAACTTGGGAAGCAAACTTGTTTCAGTTTTATCTGCGTGTCCTTCCTCGTTTGTGTGCAGTTTTGCCAAAGCCTTTCATTTTGAAGGACAATATTCGCCGAGATGAAACCCCAGCTCATATAGCTGTACGTGAGGCATTGGTAAATCTTTGTATCCATACCGATTATTCGGCAGATGCAACAATGGTGGTGCGTTTGTTCCCGAATAAAATGGTGTTTTCTAATCCTGGCACCTTGTTGGTTTCCAAGACACAGTATTACGAGGAGAGTACAAGCGTTTGTCGCAATACGACTCTGCAAAAGATGTTTATGCAGATAGGTTCGGCAGAAAAAGCGGGAAGTGGTGTCGATAAGATTCTGGCAGGTTGGCGATTTGCGAATTGGCGGGCACCGATGTTGAGATTGTTAACTCAGCCTGATATTGTAGAGCTGACAATGATGATGGAGTCATTGATGGATGATGCTACGAAGGAAAGGCTTGCTCAGATATTTGGTCCAAAAATCACGACAATTGGGCAAAAGCGTTTGTTGGCACTTAATGCGGCTTGCATTGATGGCTATGTTACTAATGAGAGCCTTAGAGTTGTGCTGGATATTCATAAAGCAGAGATTGCTGATTTGCTGAAAGATATGTGCCAAGATGGATTGTTGGTACAAGATGGGTATGGTAGAGGAACGAAATATTATCTTCCAAACGATGACTCTAATATAACAAGTAATATTGCAAGCTCAGACTCTAATATAACATGCTCTGGCTCAAATATACCAAGTAATATTGCAAGTTCAGGCTCTAAGGTTGCAAGCTTAAGCCCAAATATACCAAGTTCAGATTCAAATATACCAAGTAATATTGCAAGTTCAAGCTCTAAGGTTGCAAGCTTAAGTTCAAATATACCAAGTCCGAATATCAGCATTTCAAACATGGAATCTTTGAGGAAGAAAAAGAAATTATCTTTTGAAGAATTGAAGAAGCTTATATGTTTGTTTTGTTCGGATTGGCAGTCTTTAGATGAATTGGCACTGCAAGTTAATAGAAATAAGACTTATTTAAAGATTTATGTCATTCCACGGATGTTAGCCGACAAGAGTTTGGAAATGATGTTCCCTGGAGTTCCAAAGCATCCTAGGCAAAAATATAAAAGTACTGTAAAGAAATGAAGATGAAGATAAAGATAAACCCAAAATACGAAGAGATGAGAAGTTTCATTGAACGCATCCCGGATGTGTTCGAGCAGGAGGGACGTTGCATCTTTGAGGGACGAAATGTTATCAAGGCTTTTCATGTAAAGTTTGATGGAAAAGAGAAAGAAGTTGTGGTGAAGAGATACAAGCAGCCTAATTTCATTCAGAAGATAGGATATAGCTTCTTCCGCTCTACCAAGGCTTTCCGTGCCTATGAGAATGCCCTTAGGCTGATGGCAGATGGCTTTGCCACTCCCGAAGGCTTTGGATATATTGAAACGAGGGTAAAGGGACTTATTGACTATTGCTACTTTGTCTCTGATATAGATAACAGTATGCCTATCAACGATCAGTTGAACTCCCCAGAGGAATTCAACAGGGTGATGGCGGCAGATTATGCGCACTTTGTGAATCGATTGCACCAGAAAGGCATCATCGATATTGACTTGAATGCCGGCAATGTGCTGTATCAGCTTCAGGCTGATGGTCATTATACGTTCTCGCTTATCGATATCAATCGTATGAGGTTTTACTCAGGCTATCCGCCGATGAAGGAATGTGTGGAAAACCTGACGAGGTTTACCGGAAGAATGGATGTCTTCGAGTGTGTGGCACGAGAGTATGTGAAACTGCGGGGAATGGATGAGAAAATATTACAAAAAATAATAGGAGCAAAGAAGATACACGATTGGCGATGGGCACATCGCAAAGGTATCTTGCATTATTTTAAACACAAAAAGTTAGGTTTATGAAAACAACATTATTGATTACGACTTACAATTGGCCTAAAGCCTTAGAACTCGTGTTGTATAGCGTGTTGCATCAGCATGTTATGCCTGATGAAGTTGTTATTGCTGACGATGGTTCTACCGAAGAGACTAAAAAACTGATAGACCGTTATGCTGAAAAAATGCCAGTACCGGTAATTTGGGTTTGGCAGGAAGATAAGGGATTCAGAAGAACTTCCATTTTGAATAAGGCAATAGCAAAGGCTACGGGTGATTATATCATCCAAGTTGATGGAGATGTTGTTTTGAGTTCTCATTTTGTAGAAGACCATATAGAAATGGCTCAGAAAGGATGTTTCGTCTGTGGAAGTAGAGTGCTGCTGTCTGCCCAGATTTCCAAAAAGATTTTGGATACAAAGGTTGTCAATGTGAATCTTTGGAACATGCCTTTCAGTTATGTAAGCAACAGCTTCCGTTCTCATGTGTTCCGCAGATTGCTGGCTTTTCGCTATGCCCGTAGAATCGACCATCTCAGAGGTTGCAACATGGCTTATTGGAAAGAGGATGCCATCAAGGTAAATGGTTACAATGAGGATCTGTTGGAATGGGGACATGAGGATGCCGAGTTTGCCTATCGCCTGCATTTTGCTGGCGTTCGGAAGAAGGCGCTGAAGATGGGAGGAATCATGTACCATCTTTATCACAAGGAGGCGTCTAAAGCCCAAGAGAACATGCATAAAGATGTTTTGAACCAGGTGAAGAAGGAGCGTTTGGTTCGTTGCACAAATGGTATCGATCAATATTTATAGAGCATAGATATATGGATAAGACAAGTGTAGAACAAGAGCAGGGAAATGGCATCTCGGTGGTTATTAATACCTATAATGCCTCCTGCCATCTTCAGCAGGTGCTGGATACAGTGAAGGGCTTTGACGAGGTGGTTGTCTGCGACATGGAAAGTACCGACGATACCTTGGATATTGCAAAGCGTAATGGTTGCAAGATAGTTGTCTTTCTTAGAGGAAACTATCAGATTTGTGAACCGGCACGTCAGACTGCCATAGATGCTGCTTCCTGCAAGTGGGTATTGGTGGTTGATGCTGATGAACTGGTAACTCCAGAACTGAAGGAATATCTTTATTCCCTGATAGAGAAGGAGAATGCTCCACAGGGTTTGTATGTTCCACGCAAGAGTCGCTTTATGGGACGATTCATGCATTGTTTCTATCCCGACTATCAGTTGCGTTTCTTTATCAGGAAGGATACGGTATGGCCTGCTGTCATCCATGCCGACCCTATTATCAAGGGCAGGATAGAAAAGATACCAGCAACCCATGCAGATATGGCTTTGGTTCATCTGGCAGACGACAGCATTGCCAGCAGAATGGGGAAAATCAACCAGTATACAGCTAACGAGATAGAAAAGAAGAAAGATCGCAATTATGGAATGGCAGCTTTGTTCTATCGTCCGTTGGTGCGTTTCTTCCGTGCTTATATTCAGAAGGGTGGCTTCCGTGATGGTAAGGAAGGATTTGTATGTGCCTGCTATGAAGGCATCTATCAGTTTGTTGCTGTCAGTAAGATTATAGAAGATCGCTTGAAACATAAAAAAGGTAAGTAGCAGTTTTGGCTACTTACCTTTTTTGTTTAATGAATGGTATTGTTATTTCTGATTTATTTTCCTTCGATAAAGGTCATTCCGCCTGGACCTACTTCATCACGGCAGCGTTTTAACAACTTGGCTGGCGTTTCTTCGCCATCATCGAAAGGTAATGCTACTACCGTTTTCTTGCCATAATAGTTTGCCATACCTCGGTTAATCCAATAACCTGGATAAATAGTGATATCATGGAAGGCATCGGATGGCATCTTTACGGTAAGCGGATTTAATACCAGATGATCTGCCTTGCTTTGCTTTACGGCAATTTCGCGCTGCTGCATTTCTAGATCAAACTTCTGTGCTGTTCCTCTACGCAGCAAGGAGAGTGTTCTGTTGGTAGTAGTTGGCTTTGCTGTGATAGAAAGTACCAACACAAGCCAGTAATATACCGGTAGCCATCTGAAGTATTTATTATATTTCAGTCTGATTGCCTCTGTCAAGTTTACAATAGCAACGCTTATTGGTTCCAGATTAGCCGCTCTGCGCTGAAGAGCACCAGAAAGATAGTAGATATTGAAGCAAATCATCCACAGATGCACATAGAAGTATACATTCTGTGTTCTGTCTGCTCCTTTGGTTCCCATGGCATAGCTGTTTGGAAAAAAGAAGGCGCAATAAAGTAGGAAAGAGATGAGCAGATAAAGCCATGGATGAGAAAACCTAAAGTGGGATGCCTTGGCTAATCTTGCAAGGAAAGGTATGAGAATGGTAAACATGAGTATTTCTGTGATTTTAATGGCATCAGCGAGAAATTCTATGCCCTTTGCTATCGCAATAAAGAAGGCTGAAACCACATTCGGTTGACTGGTGACTGTGGATTGGCGGACAGTATTGCCTGGTGCAAATACACTGAAAGCAAAAGCGCAGGCATAAATGATAAGGATAGAAAGCAAGAAGAAAGGAGTCTTCTTCCTCTCCACCCACATCCATACGATTGCCATAAAGAGAATGGCTGGCATACCCAGACCGGTAACAAAGTTGCCGCCGGCAATGAATATGGCGAGTGCTGCGGAAACCAGCGTGATGATGATTTTCGCTATGATAGATTTTGTAAGATGGAATTCGATGAGTAGGGAGGCAAGAAACAAAGAAATACTATAATATAAGGTATAGTACATCGCTCCGTTATACCAGCAGAATGCATCGTAGAACGACCATACGAACTGTACGGTCATTAATACAAATAGAGTAGAAATGAAAGTGTATTCCAATTTGCTGATATGTAGCAATCTGCGTAATATTGTGTATCCCAGTGTATAGGTGGAAAGAATTAGATTTCCCAATAGAATAATCGGTACAAGCCAGTATTTGCCAAAAATTCCAGGTTGTAATGCCATCAGGAAACATGCCGAATAGGTACCCTGCCATGTCTGGTAGATATGCATGGATTCAGCCCAGGCCGCCTGAATACATGCCCCAAATGAATGGGTGGCAGTCCAAGCCTTGTAGACAGGAGCTCCGAATACATAGTCATCTGCAAACTGATGGAGATAGGGACCTATTGCCACAACAGGGATGACGGATAAGATTAGAATACAAATCGCCAATATCGTATGGCTTTTTAACAATTTCTGATTCATCGTATTATTGTTTTTGCTTATTTTTATATGTATAATAACAGAGAAACTTGTGCTTTCTTGCACTAATAGTTGTTAAATTATATAAATGCCGTTAAGACTAAAAGGAAAAAGCTTTCAAGAAAGGAAATGGACATCATGTAGACGAACCTATATGATGACCATGTCTTTTCTTGCCTCGAAATTGGCGATAGTCTTGACGATTTCTTCTGATATGTCATCGGATACATACGAGAAGTCCTTGCCGGTGCGGATGGCTTTGAGGAAGGAGAGGAGCATATAGCGCAACCCTTCTCCATCCAGCTGGTAGAAGTAGCGCTTGTTGTTCTGCGGATTCTCGTATCTCACCTCGAAGTAATCGGTCTTCCACCATGGGGCTGGTACGTAGATGTATCCCTTGGTGCCCGAGATAATCAATTCGCCTTCCGACTTCACGCCTTGACCAACCTTCAGCGAAGCTACGGCATGAGGATAGAGGAAGGATATCTTGGTAAAGGCATCATAGCGCTTTGCTTCGTTCAGGAAGTGAGTGGCTATCTGTTTGCTGCTGTATTCTGTGCCCAGAAGCTGGAAGATAGGCAGGAGTGCCGTCGGTCCCCAGGCGCAGATACTGTTCCATTCGTAAAGACTCTTCTGTGAATCCTGGGTCGGGTCAAAGTCTACGAGACTGGTGCAGGTTGCATCCACCGACATGATATCACCGATGATACCGCCCTTAGCCAAGAGTAAGAGTCGGTAATAGGCTACGGAATAGGCGGTCTTGATAGAATCCATCAAGACTACCTTCTTATTTTTTGCTATTTCCTTGAGTTCTTTCCATTGCTGAGGCTGAAGAGTGATAGGCGATTCGCACAATACGTGTTTGCCAGCTTCTAATGCCTCCTTTATTTGAGCATAGTGCTTGCTTGGAGCAGAGATAACATAGAGCGCATCGCTTTCATCCAGGAGTTCCTGAAAACTGGCTGCCTGCTTTTCCGCTGCCTGCAGATTCTCTGAGAGATATTGGTCGTTGAGGGAGAAAACCTTTCCTGCCTCCAATCCATTGACATATTGGCTTTCCCGCTCTATCTTGTTGAGGATAGGCGATTCGCCAACCAGTCCGAGGCTAACCACCTGCTGCTCGCTTCTGATCTCCGTGCTCGATACGCCCTGAGTGCGGTCTAGATAAACCACCTTGCAATAGGCGTTGAGATAGTCAAACTTGCCTCTCCAGTCAGAACCTACGGTAAAGATATCTACGTCCAGTCGCTTGATGTCGTCAATCTTCTGTCCCTCGTATTCCTCGATGATGATTTCATCGGCAATGCCTGTGGCACGCACGGCTTCCACTCGTTCCATGAGGGATTGTTGTACATTAATTTTGCCACGTTCACGGTCGAAGGTATCCGAGGTTACGCCCACGATGAGGTAGTCGCCCAAAGCCTTGGCGCGCTCCAGGAGACGGATGTGACCATAATGAAGCAGGTCGTAAGTACCGTATGTGATGACTTTAACCATAAGTTTCTCTATCTTGAAAGTTCTCTATACCTTATTATATATAATATAGCAGCCTCTTTATAGCAGTCCCTTAGCCTGCATATCCTTCAGTGCATCAACGAGAGTGGTGTTGTCTTTTGGACTCAGATTGCCGAGATGACCTACACGGAATATCTTTTCTGCCATGTCGCCACCATTAGGACATACCCAGATGCCATATTCGTCTTTCAGCTTCAGGAAGATGTCGTAGGCTGAGGCGTTCTGTGGATGCAGAGGAGTAACGGCATTTGACATCGATTGGGAAACGATGGTGAATGGCAGGTCCTTAATCTTGCTTCTAAAATCTTCTGCAAGCATTTTCATGCGCTGGTTCTCGCTCTCCACACCGCCATTGCGCTCTATCTCCTTCAGGCGGGCATGAATCTGCAGTAAGGTTCCTACGGCAGGGGTGAAAGGAGTCTGTCCACGCTCACCATTCTTCAAGGCATCCTTCAGGTCGAAGTACATTGACTTCACCTTGTTTGCCTCTACTCGCTTGATGGCTTCTGTATCGAGAATGATGACAGAAATGCCTGGAGGACACGCCAATGCCTTCTGTGAACCTGTAATCATCACGTTTACGCCCAACTCCTTCATGTTGAATGGGTCCGCGAGGAAAGAACTGATGGAATCTACGGCCAGGAAAATATGGTTGCGATGACAGAAGTCGCTGATCATCTGGATGTCGTAGAGTACGCCGGTAGAAGTCTCATGTAGATTGACGAGGAAGCCGGTGTAGCCTTGTCCCTCGTATGGCTTGAGGTCTTCTGCCGTGAGTGGAGTCCCCATCTCAAGCTTGATTTCTGTATGTGGAATCTCATGAATTTCACAGAGTTGTACGAATCGGTGACCAAAGCTACCGCCATTCACTACCAGTACTTTGTCGGCAGGAGTGAATACATTCATGACCACGGCTTCCATAGAGGCTGTGCCCGAACCTGTGATAAAAACTGTGCGGGCATCGTCTGATGCCTTGGCAAACTGCTTCATCAATTGTTCGTTCTCCTTCATGATGGCGGAGAACTCTGCTGTTCTGAAATAAGGCACCTGCTCAGCGCCGATGGCTCTAACTTCATCGCTTGCCATCACAGGTCCTACTGTAAAATTAAGCATATCTTTATTCTTTTTTGATTCTTCCAAATGTCTTGATGCTGGTATATTTGCGCCAGAGATTCAGCTTTCTCTTCTTCGGCACACCATGACGGCGGATGTAGTCTTCGGCTCCGTCGAGCATGCGCTGGCATACGTTGCCGTCCAAATATGGATCGTAGTTGTCTACTATCCACTGTCTCTTGGCTATCGCCTCAGGGTCTGTGAGGGCATGGTCGTAGGCGGCAATCAGTTGATCAGGTTCCGTGATGTTTTCCCAGTAGATATCCTTGGATATGGTGCCGAGGGTGATTACTGGGCGAGAGAGCAGCAGGAACTCATAGATGGTAGAAGAGGTATCGCTGATGAGCGTATCTGCCATCAGCTGATATTTGGTTACGTTCTCTCCCTTGTCGATGAAGAGAACATCCTTCTTGGTTGCAGCCCATTCACGGTATTCATCTACCCATTCCTGGCGGGTAAGCGGATGGAACTTCATTACTATCAGGGCATTGCGCTCCTTAGCCAGCTTGCCCAGCTCTTCCTTGATGTAAGGAAGCGAAGTGAGTTTTGGCGAGAAGGTAGGAGCGTAAAGGATCAAGGTCTCCTTGCCGCTTTCCCTGAGCAGTTTCTCTCGGTCGGCATCATATTTATGCAGGTTTTCCTTGATCCAATCCTGCTTAGGCCATCCCGTTTCCAACACCTCGAAATCTCCATATCTCTTGGCCAGAGCCTCGAAGTGAGAAGTGAAGTAAGGACCTTGGGTGAAATAGGTGTCAAAGTAACGGCGGATAATCCAGTGATCTTTCTTCTCTGCGGCATAGCCGTGGAATACCTGTATCTTGACGCCTGGCAGATAGTAAGGCACAATGTTGCCTGGCACATAGATAGCCTCTGGCTGGAAGTCATAGACTTCTTGAATAGAGTTGGTCCATTTCACCTGGTCGGCATATGGAAAACTGTCTATCTTTGGTTTGTGGATATACCACAATATCTCGTGTGGCAAATGTTGCTTTGTCACATGTTCTTGTATTGGATTAAGTATGTCTATGGCATACTTGTTTTCACAGAAAAGAACTATTCTCATGATTCTTTAGGAATTACTTTGCCGTTTTTAATTTCATATCGCTTATCAAACTCCTCCCTGGTTCGCTTCCATCTGTTATGCGTCCATAAATAATAAGGTGGATTCCGGCGGATGGTTTCTTCCAGCATCTGGAAGAAGCGACGGGTAATCTCGTGCTCCGGCAGAGAGTTCGGATTGCGGGTGATGAGCTTGTAAGTGGCTGTATAGTAGCCGCGCTTAGGGCGGGACATCTCTACATAGAACACGGCATCGTTCATCTTCCTCATGATTCTCTCGCCACCCGTAAACACAGGGGTTTCGGGATGGTTGAGGAAAGGAAGCCACAGGTGGATGTTTTCCCACTTGGGCCCCTGGTCGCTGATGTAGCCGAAGATGCTGCGGATGTTCTTGCGTTTGTAGTCTACGAGATAGCGGAGGATGTCCTTCTTTGGGACAGGCACTCCGTTTTCTTCGTGAGAGCGGATGCGCTTGAAGAGTTCGTCGAAGGCTTGGTTGCGCAGAGGATGATAGATGAGGCCCATCTTGCGTGACTTGGGCAGTTCGATGCCTACACATGAGAGCCACTCCCAGTTGCAGTAATGACCGAGGATGGCTGCCACATCCTGACCTTCCTGGAAACATTGTTCCACTTCTTCGCTGTTATATACCTTGAATCGGCGGCGAAGTTCCTTATCGCTGATGCTCAGAAGTTTAACCGCCTCGAGGAAGTAATCGCTGAACCAGCGGTAGAATTTCTTCTCGATGTCAACAATCTCTTCTTCTGATTTCTCAGGGAAGGAGGTGGTGAGATTCTTACGCACAATTCCTCTGCGGTACTTGATGACGTAATACATCATGAAGTACTCGAAGTCGGCAATGCAATAGAGTAGCCTGAAAGGCAGCAGCGATATTGCATAAAAGAATGCATAAACAATCTTAACCATCTGTAAAACTATAAATTCTTAACTATTAACTCTTTACTCAATTACACCTGCTGCATATCGTGCAACTTTTTGTAATATCCGTCTTTTCTAATCAGTTCATCGTGGGTACCGCGCTCCACAATCTTACCCTCGTGCAATACGCAGATTTCATCGGCATGCTTGATGGTACTCAATCGGTGAGCCACAGCCACGGTGGTACGGGTTTTCATCAGTTTCTCCAAGGCATCCTGAACCAGGCGCTCGCTCTCGGTATCGAGGGCTGATGTTGCCTCATCGAGGATGAGGATAGGAGGATTCTTGAGGATGGCACGGGCGATGCTGACACGCTGGCGCTGGCCACCGGAAAGTCTGCCGCCTCGGTCACCGATATTTGTATCGAAACCATGCTCCGACTTGGTAATGAACTCGTAAGCATTGGCTATCTTAGCTGCATTGGCTATTTCCTCATCCGTAGCGTCGGTCTTGCCGAATCGGATATTGTCCTTGAAACTTGCATTGAAGAGGATAGCCTCCTGGTTTACATTTCCTATCAGCATGCGAAGGTCATGTACGGCAAGGTCTTTCACATTAATGCCGTCAATCAGCACCTCGCCTTCCTGTACATCATAGTAACGTGGAATCAGATCTACCATCGTACTCTTACCGCTACCGCTCTGACCAACAAGTGCAACAGTCTTGCCTTTTGGTATCACGAGATTGATATCCTTTAATACATAAACCAGTTCGGCGCTCTTTCGGTCGGTATAGGCGAAGGAAACGTGGCGGAACTCTATCTGATGTTCGAAGCTGCTGATATGCTCAGGGTTCTCCTTGTCCTTGATTTCCACCTCAGCCTGCAGAATCTTGTCGATACGCTCCATACTTGCCAATCCCTTTGGAATATTGTAACTCGCTTTGGAGAATTCCTTCAGCGGGTTGATGATGCTGTAGAGCATCACGAGATAGAAGATGATGGTAGGACCGTCGATTCTGCCGTAATCCAGAACCAGGATACCGCCAAACCACAATACCACTACGATGAGGATAGTTCCCAGAAACTCACTCATCGGGTGTGCCATCTGCTGGCGGATATTTACACGCATGATGTTGTCGCGGTAGCTGCTGTTAACCTGATTGAAACGCTTGTTCATCTTTTCTTCAGCACAGAACGCCTTGATGATGCGCAAGCCGCCCAGCGTTTCTTCTACCATACTCATCGTATCGCTCCAAAGTGCCTGTGCCTCGATACTGTGTGCCTTCAGTTTCTTGCCCACTACTCCCATAAACCAGCCGAAAGGTGGTACAAAGAGAATGGTGAAGAGGGTGAGCTGCCAGCTGATGCAGATGAGTGTAACGAAATAGAAGAGAATCAGGACAGGATTTTTGAAGAGCATGTCGAGCGACGACATGATGCTGTTCTCCACTTCCTGCACATCACCGCTCATGCGGGCAATGATATCTCCCTTGCGCTCCTCGCTGAAGAAACCGAGCGAGAGACTGTTTATCTTCTGGTAAATCTGGTTGCGGATGTCTCTTACGATACCTGTACGGATAGGTATGATGGTGGCTGACGAGAGGAAATAGGCTCCCGTCTTGAGGAATGTCATGAAGGCTAGGAATATGCCGATGACCAAAAGGGCTGTTGATGCACTATGGACAACAATAAACTCCTGAATATAATAATACAGGTTATTGGTTGCAACCTCCTTGATGCTACCCCAATCTCCATTCCAGTGCATATACTCGTTGACACGGATACCACCATCTACTTGGAACAGGATTTGCAGGATTGGTATCAAGGCTGCAAACGAAAAGATGTTCAATACCGCAGACAGGATATTGAACAGGATTGACAGTCCCAGATACTTCTTGTATGGAGGGACGAATCGGCGTAAAATTTGCAAGAATTCCTTCATAGGTGCAAATATAGTGCTTTTTAAGAAAACCGCCAAACTTTTGGCGGTTTTTCTTGTTTATATTCTGTTTTTTCTTTTAGAAGAGTCTTTTTATTCAGAAAAAGCTGTTCTGATGAGTTTGGGTTTACTCCTTTACTTCTTCTCCGAAGAGAGTAGCAGAGGTAGAACCGGTGATGCGGACCTTTACGAACTCTCCGATGTGGTGGTTGCCCTTGTCGATGACCACCGCCTTGTTCTGCTCGGTACGGCCCATCATCTGCTCGCGGCTACGCTTGCTGAAGTTCTCGATGAGAATGGTGAATACCTTGCCTTCATCCTTCTTGTTCTGCTCGGCACTCACCTCGGTCTGCAACTTGATAAGTTCGTTGAGGCGGGCTATCTTGGTTTCCTCAGAAACGTTGTCTGGCAGATGCTTGGCGGCATAGGTGCCCGGGCGCTCTGAATACTTGAACATGAAGGCGCTGTCGAAGCCTACTTCCTTCACCAGCGAGAGGGTTTCCTGATGGTCTTCCTCGGTCTCGTCGTGATAACCCACGAAGATGTCGGTGGTGATGCCGCAGCCTGGAATGATGCGCTTGATGTCGGCGATGCGCTGCAGATACTCCTCACGGGTGTATTTGCGGTTCATCAGCTTCAAAATCTTATTGCTTCCGCTCTGTGCAGGGAAGTGGATATGCTTGCAGAGGTTTGGCTCTTCGGCAATGGCGTGGAGGATGTCCTCGGTCATATCCTCTGGGTTAGAGGTGGTGAAGCGTACTCGCATATCCGGCACAGCCTGGGCTACCATGTGGAGGAGTTCGGCGAAGGAAAGACTGCCTTCCTCGCGCTTGCCCGATGGCGAGAGACCGTAACTGTTTACATTCTGTCCAAGCAGGGTAACCTCCTTGAAGCCACGCTGCTGCAAATCGCGAACCTCACGCAGGATGCTCTCAGCATCGCGGCTGCGCTCACGTCCACGGGTATAAGGCACGATGCAGTAATGGCAGAAGTTGTTGCAACCACGCATGATGCTTACGAAACCGCTCACTCTGTTGCCACCGATGCGCTGAGGCACAATGTCACGGTAAGTCTCGGTCTTAGAGAGTTCTATGTTGATGGCGTTGGTACCCATCTCGCACTGCGCAATCATATCCGGCAGGTTGAGATAGCTGTCTGGTCCGCAAACGAGATTGGCATAGTGGTTCTGGATGAGGTCATCCTTCACGCGCTCAGCCATGCAGCCCAAAACGCCGAGAATCACCTTTCTTCCCTTCTTCTGCTCTGCATGGAGGGTGTCGAGGCGATGATAAATCTTGTTCTCTGCATTCTCGCGGATACTGCAGGTGTTCAGGAAGATGGCATCAGCCTCTTCTTCTTTCTCACAAATTTCGTAGCCAGCCATCTGCATCACAGAGGCAACTACCTCACTGTCTGCCACGTTCATCTGGCAGCCATAGGTCTCAATAAACAGTTTCTTCATTGTTCTAGATGAATTCTAATTTATATATTAATGTATAACTATGATTTCTTTTTTAGCATCCCCGATGCCATCATCATTTACATCATTTCATGTTCTTCGATGCTGCCATCAGCAGGAAGTAGAATACCACGGCAGAGATCCATCCGGCGATGGCATCGATGAGATAATGTGCCTGGATATACACGGTGGCCATGCACAGGAAGATGTAGAATGGCAGCATGGTGAAGAGCAGCTTGCGGTTTCTGCTGTGCCAGGCAAGGAGCATGCAGATGGTGCTTACGCCCACATGCGAACTAGGGAAGGCGGCGGTAGGTCGCTCTCCGGCTTCCTTGGCATCCTCCACCAGCTGGTAGAAGATTCCGTCGGTATATCCTGGGGTTGGCAGGCAACTGGTATGGGTACTGAAGTAATCGCCCAGTGCCGGGAAGATGCCCTTGCTTATTTCCTGCACACCCACGGCATCAAAGTAGAACGTAGGTCCTACCACCGGCACGTAGATATAGATAAGGTAGTAGATAAAGAAGCTGGCGAGCATCACAAAGCCCACTCTTTCAGCCTCGTAGTATTTGCAGAAGAAATAATAGAGCACCACTGCCGCTATCATCGGATAATACATGAAGTATCCCATCGACATCAACTCGCTCACCACCGCCCAAGGCAAATTCTTGGCAAAGAGCAGGGCGGGCTGACAACCAAAGAGGTCTTGTTCCCATCCTGCGAAGATATGGTCCAGGTTGGGGAATATGCGGTTGATCTCGTAAGTGTCTGGATACCACCAGGCAAGCAGGGCCATCTGCGCCATGATGCGTATCATCTTCGTTATTCTACATGGAATCATGCGATATACGCCCCACAGGGCGAGGGTCATGACCAGAATTCTTAATCTTCCCCAAAGCATAGACTCCGGGTTTACCAGCTTGGTGTAGGTAAAGAGCATGGTTATCACGGTGATGGCCATGTAGCCCAGTACTACCCACTCCAGCGGCAGGAGTCCCTTCTTCGGGTTCTTGTCTATCTTGAAATAATCTTTTATCATTATCAATGTTTATAGTTTTTACAGCCATCCGTTATCCTTATACCACTTGATGGCAAGCTTTACGCCTCTTCTCAATGGGTAGTGGGGATGATAGCCCAGCTCGTCCATGGCTGGCTCGATATCACATCGCCAGTTGCGCTGCTTCAGGATGTTATACTTATCGTTGTTCAGTGCCGACATCTTTCCGGTCATTCTTCCCAGGTATTCCCCGAAGAAGGTTACGATGCGCAGCACCCAGATGGGAGCCTTGATGCGCAGCATCCATGGGTTGCCCAATTCCTTTTGAATCAGGTCGCTGAAGGCTTCCGACTGATATACCTCGCCGTCGCTGAGGAAGTATTTCCTGCCGTTCATGCCATGATCCAGGGCAAGGAACACAGCCTGCACCACATCCTGTACATAGACGAAGGTGATGTCCTGGCGCTTGTATCCCACGGCGAAATCCACGTGCTGCTTGATGCTCTGCGCCATGAGGAAATAGTCTTTCTCTCTAGGTCCATACACGCCGGTAGGTCGCAGGATGATATAAGGAAAGTTGTTGCCTATGCTATCCAGGTAGCGTTCTGCGGCAAGCTTGCTCTTGCCGTAGGCCGTATTAGGCTTAGGCACATCATTCTCACAGATTTCCTGATAAGGCTGCTCCTCACGGATGGCTCCGAAGATGCTGAGCGAACTGACGAAGACAAATCGCTTGATAGGCATTCCCAGATGCAGGATAGCATTCACCAGGTGCTTGGTGCCCTCGGTGTTCACCTTATAAAAATCTTCTGCATGCAGGCACTTGGTAGCGCCGGCTGCATGCACTATATAGTCGAACTCGTGCGGAGCGAGTTCTTTCTCCAACTCTTCCTCTGAAGAAAGATTGAGATTGATAAAATGGATGCGCTCGTCTTGCAGATACTTTCTGGAACTGGAAGGGCGTACTGCCGCCCAGGTTTCCATGCCCTGTCGCAGGGCTTCCTCCACGATGTAGCTGCCGATGAATCCCGACGCACCCGTTACTAGAATCTTCATTAATTAATTATGTAAAATTGCAATTTCGGTGCAAATTTACAATAAAAAAATGAGTAATCATGCATGTTTTTCCGAAATGTGACGAAAATATTTAATTTCTTTGTCGTATTTGTATAAAAATGTAGTATCTTTGCAGTATGGAACAAGTTTCGGGATTCTATTTCCCGCCTTCGGGTGAGACTTCCTCCGGTTTCTCGGAAATGGAGGAAATCTCGGTTAGTGGCTTTAATATCCTCGTTCGTGCCAAGCGTGATGGCAAATGGTGGGTGTTGAAGGCGCTGGTACCCGATGTACGCCATAACGAAGTGTTCCGAAACCTGTTGCATAAGGAATATGATATCCTTTCTAAGATTCAGTATCCGGGTGTGGTTTACGTGGAGGGCATCGAAGTGGTGGATGGTTACGGAGAATGCCTGGTGCAGGAGTGGATTGATGGGGTGACTCTGGATGAATGGCTTCAGAAGCCGCATTCCCGGTCGCAGCGCCAGCAGGTGGCTCATCAGTTGCTCGAAGTGATGGAATATGTGCATAGCCAGCAGGTGGTGCATCGCGACCTGAAACTCTCGAATATCATGGTTACGCGCAGCGGCTGTGTGGTGAAGGTGATAGACTTTGGATTGTCGGATGCCGATTACTATGCCATATTGAAATCGCCTGCGGGTACCGAAGGATATATCTCGCCCGAACAGCAGAAGGGTGGCCCCACCGATGTGCGCAACGACATCTACAGTCTGGGTGTCATCCTGGATAAGCTGCAGCTCGGCTTGTCCTGCAGACTTTCCATCGGGCGCTGTCTCTGTCCCCTCGAAGCTCGCTATCCTAATGTAGCAGCCCTGCGTCATCACATCCTGTTTCTCCACCGCTCCCTGATGGCGCTCTGGATAGTTCTGGGGTTGCTGCTGGTGGGCATCGCCGGAGGTGCTATATATAATAAGGTGAACCAGCCCGAAACCATCTATGATGTGGTATCCCAGTTTAAGGTGGGCAACTTTCTGTGTACTTCCTGGGGCGGCGGTGTTGTTTCGCTGAAGGCTATCAACCAAAAGGATTCCTGCATCGAGGTTCCCAAGACGGTGACTTATCAGGGCATGACCTATAAGGTGGATGAGATAGAGAAGAATGCCTTTGCCCGGCATGCCGTTCTGAAGTGGCTGGTATTCCCTGATATCAGATTTCATGTGATGCGTGGCATGGTTACCGGCAGTCCGCATATTCAGAGCATCTGTTTCCGCAGTGTAGAGCCGCCCATTATAGGCAATGCCATCTGGAAAACCAAAATCACGGATGTATTCGAGGCTCCTTGCTTTGAAAAGGTAAAGCTGATGGTTCCCAAGGGCAGCCTTGATGCCTATCGGAAATCTCCTTGGGGTAAGTTCAGGCATATTGAGGAATATGAATAAAGCAAGCATGGAATATAAAGAGGATAGTCTGAAAATATAAAAGAGGGTGTGCCATAAGTCCATGACACACCCTCGTAATTGAGGCATTTTGACATTTGAAGATTATTTATCGGGTTTCTTTTAGCCCCTTCCTATATGACATTATTCTGTTTGGTAATGATATGAATATTTTTTCAATATCATTTTCTTGTCATTCTCATAAAAATATTCTTCAATTAACCTGCCAGAATTGTCATATGTAAAATAGGTGGAAAAGCCTCGTTCGTCTGTTTGTCTTATGATACCAACGTAAGGCTTGTATTCCAAAGTTATTATCATCGCATGTGGTAACTGTAGTCTTAATTTTTCTATTTGTTTCCAATCATTTTCAGTCGGTACCGATCTGGCTTCTATCGTGTTCAATGTTGATTCTGGTAAATATTGAATTAACTCAGAATAATTGCAATTCGTAATCTTTGCTATAGGATACATTCCCAGATATGACCATATAAGAATGGTGGAAGTATGATTCTCTACGATTTCCCGAGGATTTCCATAAGATGAATAATGCCCCAAATCTTTCCTTTTTGCATATGCGCTCTTTAAAACAGAGACATCAATAGGGGTATTCAGTTCTGCTTTATATTGAGCTAATGGCACATAAGTATTCCCCTGCTTGCCATATTCAGTTTTATTTGCGGATATTATTTTCTCGTTAAGATAACTTTGGCTTTCTATAGGAATTCCTACGATATTAGCTTCTGTCATCTGTTTGTATAAATTGTCGTTTTTATCTGACGGATACAAACATACATCTTTATATGTCCCCAAGGATGTGATAGTTTCAGTCTCACCCAATTGGAAATATGGATTGTATGAATAGTACATCTCTTCTTCTTTGAAATCTTTCCCATAATACGTTTCTTTTCTGGCGGAAGTTAGTAGTGGTTGTTCTATTTCATATATGTATGAATGAACATTTCGTTCATGTGGCATATAAACGAACCCATATACATTCTTGTTGCCAAATGTATCATAGTTATATTCCTCCACTTGTTTACATGTCTTCCATTCGTAAATCGATTTCTTCGTAAGAAGTCCATTCTTGCAGTTGAGTATGGTTGGTATGAAAGGATAGTTTTCTTCCTGGCTCATTTCTGGTTCGTTGATGTACTCGTATGAAACAGAATATTTACCACAGGTTTCTTTCACATTGTTATACCCATAAACATATCCATCTTTCAAGGTGCTCATAGGTGTTACAGCATGAGAACTTTGAACCAAGTAAGTGTTTGATGAATTATTTGAGGCATCTTGGAAGTATTGAAGGTTATATACATAGGAGGTAGTTTGTGGCGTTAATAAGTTTCCACCACTATAATTAAAAGACCGTGTTTCGCTACCTCGTATTTCCTTAATACGCAATCCTCCAATAGGTACTTCTACCCCAGGTTCAACATAGGTTCCCGTATATGTGTAATATATGGCAAAGACGGCATCCTTAATAGGGGAATATATCTCGAAACTATAAGTGCCAGCAGACAACCCTAGATTATAGCTAGGGTACTGATAAGGATTTGCTGCATTTATCATTTCATTCGGTGCTGTTAAAGAATAATACCAATTTTCGTTCTTGCTTCCATCATTCTTTATTCTATATACTCTAAACACAGGATATGATTCATTGTTATAAAGATATGGTAAATCAGAAGAACCTATCAATAAATTTTCAGCATAACCATGAATTTCAAAAACGGTATATGTGTCAATCTTTATAGTTTCCGTTCTTGTTCTTGGAATATTCGTATAATCTTCGTCATCAACCTTATCTGTATAGCAGGCACCTAGACTTGCCGTTATTTTTTTGCTGACTGTTGTCGGTGGAGTCATACTTGTTGGTACTTCATAATTGTATTCATATTCTTCTCCTGTTGGAAACTTTAGCTTTTGCAAAGTTCCCACTCTCATTGAATTTAAGTTCGGTGTCTTATCGGCCCCATGATAAAGTGTTCCATTATATGAAGCTGGGAAATAGAAGTTAGCTCCTTGTTTTATTCCATTGCTATACCCCCATGAGTCTGTATTGTTAGAGTTCTTAGCCGGCAAGTCTCCTGGATAGTACTCCATCGCATACTTGATAGTTTTATCTGTATTGTCAATTACAGAAACAAGCATGAGTCTTTTGAATACATGAGCGTATGAATCTGTTCTGTTAGCGTTCATGTATTTATAAGAGAATGAATAGCTTTTAATGATATCATCTGTTTTGTCCTTGATGTAAAGCCCAACCAATTTCTTGGGAACATTCAAGGGATACATACTATTGCATGCCTTAATGTCCTCACGGGTTGTTGTTTGAAAGTTAATACTTCCTGCATCCCAGGTGATTTTTGCCAGATGATATCCTTCAATCATTGTTTTGCTGCAAGAATATTGAGGGCTGGAAGACATGGTGTAACCATTGCCACTTGTATTTAGCAAATTATACTTTAAGACTGATTCCACTGTTGGTAGCTGATAGTTTTCTGCTTCATATTCAAATGTAATGACCTGTTTCTTGGAAGTAACTATCTTTGTTAATAACCATGAGGATGTATAGTCGAAAGAGGAGGGATACATATCGCTTACACGTTGTTCGAACTCGTCACAAACAGCTTGTGTTAATGTGTAGTTCATGTTTAGCTCATTATTTCTATGGAAACAATGAGTTGTCTCCTTCAATTCAAAGAAGTACTGATTACCATAGGTATCCACTACCTCGAAGGTAAAAGAGCCACTTTTGTTGACGCTTTTTCCGTGTATTTTTATTTGGACATGGTCCTTTCCTGTGCATGACAAGAGTATAGGTCCTCTAGTCTTGTCAACCAAGAACTTACCAGAAGATCCTGGTATGCAATAGCAGAATACATCAGGTTCCGCATCTTTGGCCAACAACCAACTTGCGCCTAGGTTGTTAGTTTTAAAGTAGCTCTTGTCAATTGGAGCTTTTGCTTCTGGAGCAAAGTAATATCCTTCCTCCATCCCATTGTCATGCCCTGCGCCGTATTCATGAAAATCATCACCGCATTTGACAGTACGAGTTATCATACCTGCACAATTGAGATTCCATCCAAGGCCTACCCATGATGCCTCTTGGGCAACTTTGATGCCTGACGCATGATAGCTTAGGTTAATGGGGAGTTCCAGACCACGCAAAGGGATAGTATATAACGGAATGCTTATTTCCGGAGTTCCCGTATAGTATGAAACTGGGCAGTCTATGGCCTGTGCCAATCCTGCTACGGTTGGTGATTTGGGTGCAAAGAGGATGTCTTGTGTCACGATGTCGGACTGAGTAAGAACCGTAGAAGCGGTTGCATATTCATAGCTTGGATTGCTGTCAAAATGTTTGTTTGTAATATTAGAGACAGTATCACTTTGTGATAAGACTTCCAATGGAGCCAAAAATAGCATGAAAGCTATAATGCTTTTATAAATGTTATTTGTATTCATATCAATGCGTTTGTTTTAAGTTTATAACAATGAAGATAAAACGATTAAGCCTAATAGCAGTACAGGAACAACAATGAAGACTAATGCAAGCCATCTATATTTATTCTTGTACTTTCTATGCATTTGCAGGAGTATTCTATAATATCTTCTATTTGGCAATAATACAATGGTTAGTATAATTGGAATAGAGACATGAAATGCTAATGAATTAAAGTTGATGCGTGAAAAGTTCTCTCTTCCGACTAATAGCATTATAGAAATTATCAGAGTTTCAGTCAAAATAGACAAAGATGCAGAAAGCCCGATGATAGTATCAAATATACCACCACCGAATCTTCTTTGCCAACAGTAAATCTTATAAAATATTAATTTTAATAATTCCATATCAATATGTTCTTTCTAAATTTATGTTTCCACTTGATTCTAAATACGTCATACTCAGAGTATATGCAATGCCAATGCTGAGACCTATAGGACCTCCGGTTATAGATAAAATACCCATGGTGATATCTGTAAAATCTTTTATAAATATATTCATATTAGTTCCCCCATGATATAAATACTCAAATGCATCTAATGCTGAAATAGAAACACCACCCCATCCCAGTACTTTTCCTGCCATTTTACTTGCATTAATGAACTTGGTCGTCCCACTTCCGAATGCCTTTAGGTTCAGATTCGTCAGTTCGTTATACGATTTCGTATGCATTCTCATATAAGAGTTATCTGTCTGCATAGCGGTGGCGACATCAAACAATTCATTTTGGAGACTGATGGAACTTCCTGTTCCAAACAGACCTACATTTATATTTTGTAAGGTTTTGATAGTCTGGAATGCATTGCCAACCAAAGCCATTCCGGCTCTAAAAGTTAACCCGACACACGTTGCTTCCCCTTTTTCTATTCGTCCAAAATTGACGTAATATTCCTCTTTCTCATCATTGTAGGTGAGATTTGAAAGAAAATCGGCATCTTTGGCATGAAGCTCGAAATCCTTGTAGTAATCGGCAGGCGGATTTCCTTCATTAATGCCTTCCATGAAGCGTCTTATCGCATCAGGATCAGACGTAGACCAGTAGTCAAGTCCAAAAGGATCCTTGCCATTGGCAAAGTTGTTGAGACAAAAGGCATAGGGAGTCGTAGAGGCATAATCTTCGCTTTTACGATCCATACTAGTCCATCGCCCAAGGGTACTATCGTAGTTTCTGAAGCCAAAATCATGCAGGTTCAACCCAAATGTCTTGTCCAGTTCTTTTCCGTTGAATGCGTATGGTTGAAAATCCACATTGGAACTGAGGTCCGGGATGATGTTGCCTAGGGCATCATAGGTAAGGTATTGTTCCACCTTGCCTTTTTCATCAAAGACGGCTCTAACGCTTCCCTGTTGGTCTTGCGTAAAATAATGGTAGTGTGCTATTCCTTCATTGAGGGATGCGAAGCCACCATTAAAAAGGACTTTGTCCACCACTCCGTTTCTTAAGATGAAATTACCAAGATATTCGGTAGTGTCGCTGGTTACAGTGTATTGCGATGCCGATTCCGTCAATTGAAGCCCACTGGGAACAAAAGGTACAGGGGATTGTAAATGATGTACAACCCTCAGTTTTCCTCCGTTTGGAGTATAGCAATATTCTACTTGATGACTATTTTTCATCCTGATGCGTTTGGGAAAATTCAGCTGGTCATATTCAAACAGCTCGATACCTTTATTCTTGTCGTTTGTCATGGCACCATTCGCATCATAAACATATTCTACATCAAAGTTGTATCCGTCCTTGAAATCTGTACTACCTTTATGACAGACGTCTTCTGCGTAATCCGATACAGATTTGAGCTGGTTTCCCGTATATTTCAGCGTCAGATTATCAACGAGTCCAAAGGTTCCATCGTCTTTTTTCCCTTGACGTTTCAACTGGTTGATGTTGCCATTCAGATCATAGGATGGTATCTTCACTCCGTATTTCCAATCTTGTACTATTGCACCATTGTCATTTGTATAATATATACACTCTGTCAAGCGGTCAAGTTCGTCATAATTATACTCTACATGATGTTTCTCCTTACTGTTTGGCAAGGTGAACTCCGCAGTTGCAAGATTGCCATTGAAAAAGTCATTCCCTTCGTTCATCTCATAGTATGTGTACATCAGTTCCTCATCCAAACCTGGAGACTTAATATTTCTCAGCCATCCACGGGTATTATATTTATAGTTGGTGCTGGCATTTCCTTGTATGTGTGACACCAATCTGCCTAATTTGTCATATACGGGCTTGGATGTAACCTGATAGGGCTGTCCATCAATAGAGAGTTTGCTCTCTATTCTCTTTCCTGTTGCAGAGTGGTAACTGTTTTTGCTGGCAAAAGTATGTGTGGTACCCCTGTAATTCAGGATACTTAGGCTCCTCTCTGGCAATCCCGTATAGTTTAGGTCATAGGCTATGAGCAGGCTTTTGTCTGCTCCGTACGAGCCTACACTTTCTGCAAGTCTTCCTCTATGATCATAATAGTGGGCATGGTAGAGCTTTTCACCGGATGAACATACTTGAAGTTGCCCAGTGAGGAGACTTTTAGTCTGGGCAGTGATGTTTTCCGTGATGGTCATGTTGCCATCAGAGACCTGTTCTTTAGAATTTAGTTTTCCAGATATGCCGACATTCTGGAAGAGGGAACTTGCCAAAAAATCATAATTGTCATAATATCGCACTTCCTCCAACTCGAAATCTTGAAATTCGCATGGCTCCTGGCATACATATCCCGTTTGGGCTATTCCTGAGGAATGAGAATCATACTTAATTACATTATCGCCGTTTATATGGATGTCTTGCGAACAAGTTCCTTGTATGCAAAGTCTTCCTAGGGCATCATACATGAAGACTCTATACAAGCTTCTCGTGCAGAGCATGGCATCTTGCATAATTACAAGCTTATCGCTAGAATTGTATCCAAAGAGTGTTTTAATCCCCCCAGGGAGAATTTTGCTAACTATACGGTTTCTCTCGTCATATGAATATTGGTAGGTGTATAGTGATACATCAGGTGTCTTTTGATATTGGGGAGTTAGGACATAACGTAATCTGTTAAGTTTATCGTAGACATAATAGGTGTCATGATTTTCTTCCCCGATACCCCGTTCCAAGACCTTCCTTCCCAACTCATCAAAATATACCTCTTTTACATGACCGTTTTCATCCCGTCTTTTCTGACATTTCAGCTTGTCTTTTTCATAGAACTCTCCTTTGTCTATGAGAATTCCATCCTGTTCTGAAATGGTATAGTGTTTAATGGTGTTTGCCTTGTTGAGTAAGAAGTCGTAGTTTACGGATCTTTCATCGTCATACCAGTCAAAACCAGGACCAAGAATAGAAGATAAGTTGCCTAGTCCGTCATATGATAGGGTTGTGTATGCAAACTCGTCCTCATCATAACTGTCTCGCGACTCCTGGGTTAGATTATAGGAGGTTTTATACGAACAGTCATTTTGAGAATCTATGAGAGAGGACTGCCTGTTAAGCATTCCGCTATTGTTGTACTCGTAATAAGTACGCACATAATTGCCATTACCCGAGCCATTGTTGAGGTTTGGGCTTAATCTTCCCTTTTTGTCAAAGTAATCTATGTTTATACAATTGTTACTCCCCGAAGGTGTCGTGAAGATTTCTGTCTTGACGTAGTTGGCGTTTGCTGATTGCGCTATGGCTATCAGGCGGAAAACCATGAGCAGAGCAGACAGAGCGATTCTTTTATATGTCAATTTCATAGGCTGAAAGATTTACAATATACTTGACCATCAATAAATATGTAGGCTACATAAATACCTTTGCATAGATGAGATAAATTAAAACTGAGTTCTCCAGATGGAAGTATATTTTGTTTGGAATAATTCTTGCTGCAGTATACAATTCCTGCAATGTTACAAATTTGAATTCTGAAGTCGTGGCTTTTTGCGCTACTATAGCTGATTTTTAGCTGTTTGGCAGTAACACTCAGACTATACTCAAACAATGGAAGATCTTTTTGATTGTTTGTGTTTTTTTCGTCTTCTTGAGATTCCAGAAAAGTGTTGCTATGATATTTATAGCAAACTGAGTTTTGGGAAACGAGAAGATTGTTTGCAAAAAACCTCTGATTTTCATAATTCAATATGACTTGATAATTTGTAGCATCATACCATATATATGATTTTACCATTCTTGTTATGGGAGCTTGCTCTCTTTTTTGAGGATAATTAATAGATACATTTTCTTTTTTTTCACGAACCAGCAATACGATATTTTCGATTACTTCTTCTTGATTCACCATCATTTTCCCCATACCAATAACCTTAATAACCTGATTTCCACTAATACTCATATTGTATTTTCCGCAATATACCCCCTCGGCATTATAAGGTGAAACTACAGAGTCGTTTAGTTGCAGATTAAAGGGGATAATCTGCAATCCTTTTGGGTTATATTCTAAGAATGTGGTAGGATTTTCTGAGGTCATTAAGGATAATCCGTCTTTCGTGCGAATATACTTAGACAATTGCTTGTCTGCCACGACAATAATAGTATCATTCTTGTCTAGGTATTTTATATAATCCACGTTGCTTATGCCAGATGGTGTTGTTATATGCCAGATGCAATTTTTTCCTTTTTGAATCTCTGGTGTTTTTTCTATTTTTATTCTTTCTGTCTTATTGTAGGCAAATATGGAAAGATAATTTATAGATAACAAAGCCACGAGGATTATTTGCAAGACGTTTGGCCCTGCAAATATACATTTATTGTAGATATTATAGGAGATGTTACAATTCATCTTATTGGCTTTTAAAAAATGATAAGGAGTATTTTGAGGGTGTGCCATAAGTCCATGACACACCCTTTTGCATTTTTATTCTTTAGTACCACACTTCAATCTGTGGCGACTCCTTTGCGTAACTTGGCATACATCTGCCTATTCTTGCGCCGATATAGGTTGGGTCGCAGATGTAGTAGGTCTTGCCCTTGTATTCGTAAGATGTGCCGTTTGCCACTGGCTGGTTGAAAGCCACGGCAGTACACTCATGACCAGGGAACTGGATGAGATGCACATCAAGACCCAGAATCTCGTGCACCAGATAGGCGTAGAAGATGGCGCGATCCTCGCAGTCGCACTGCGGATAATAGAGCGTCTCCTCGAAGTAGAAATACTTCTCGCGCTTAAACTGCTCATCATCGGTGGCGTATGGGAATCCCTTCTGTATGAATCGGAGGATGCGGTTGGCTGCATCCTGTTCGTCCAATCCTTCTACCTGGCTGCGGATCTGTTCTACCACGCCGTCGCGGAACTTCTTATCTACCACAGAAGAGGCAACGGTGGGAATCTCGATTACCGGATATTCATTGAGCAGCGGCATGATGCCCGTAGGCACTTCGCCCTGCAGGGTGATGCCGCCACCCTGGTAACTGAATGGCTTGGTGTTGCTTCCAATCATGGCCTTACCGGTGAATCTCAGCTCCATGTCCTTGCCCAGTTCTGCATCCTTCGGCAGATTGCAGGTGCGGAATGCGCCGCTTTCATCTATGTTGGGATAGATATAATATTTCTTGGCATCGATATAGATGTACGATTTCTCGAACACGTGCTCCACGTAGGGGATAAGCATTGCCACCTCATGGTCGTTCATGCCTAGGCGCACGTTGTAGCCACAGTTGGCAAGCACATATTGTGCTGCCACAATTTTTTCGTTTTGGCTGGCCTGTGGCATTACGGCGTTGATGTATTTCTCTACGAGCATGGCCGATGCCCAGTCGCTGAGTCCCATCTTTCTGGATTCTGTGGCAAAAGCCTGGGTCACCTCCTTGAGGTCAGACTTCTTCAGCATCTTCCAGTATTCCGCCACATCGTTGGTAGAAGCAATATCCCTCTTTTCCAGCAGAATGGCTTTCTGGAATTGGATGGTCTCGCCATAGTAATCCACATCGATGGTAGGCTTGCTTTCTGGCAAATTGGGCTTGCTGACGGGATCCACCTCTGGGCGGATGGTAGGTGCCTTGGGATTCTTCTTGTTCACAGGCACCTTAGCCAAAGGGCTTGTGGGAAGTGCCGGCATCTTTGTAAGGTCTGGCTTCTTGCTGATGTCACCCACGCCCTCTTTAGGAATGTCGATGCCCGAACCTTTGTATTCGATATCTGGAATATCCGGCTTTTCCTCAGGCAGCTTTGGCTTGTTTACGGGGTCGATGGTAGGGCGAACCTTAGGTGCAATCGGGCAGACTGGCATCTTCGGTTTCATGTTCACCGGCTTTTCGGGCTGCTTAGGCTCCTCGTAAACAGGTGGAGTCTTAGGCTTTGGAACCTGTGAGCGTGCATCTCCCTTAAATTTCTTATACTCTTTCCATGCACCTTGCATGTACTTATCGTAGTCGGTAAGTATGGTGTTACGGAACTTGTTATAGTCGTCCATCATGCCTTGTCTTGCCTGCTGGAACTGCTTCACGAAGTCATCATTCTGCGCAAAAGTTGGTGTTGCTTGCAAGCCAAGCAACAGTATCATGCTAAGTGTTGGATATATTCTTTTCATGAGCTCTTTTTTTATGTTGTACACTATAAAGATAGATATCTTGTGCAAAGATACTATTTTTTTCTTTATGGTCAAACAAAATTCATAAAAAAACTCTCCACCCCATTATTTTTGGGGATAGAGAGCCTAATGGTGCGGTTCTTAGAAGTTACTTGGTCAAACTATGTCCTAGACCTCCTTATTGTCATTATTATGCTATCTTTATCTTTGTCTTGTATTTTGTTGTCGGCTGCAAAGTTACGAAAAACTTTTGAGAGTAGGTTGGTCCATTTTGGTTCAATTTCATCAAGCAATGAAAAAAATGGGAGAAAATGTGGATTGAATGGAAAATATTGCTTATCTTTGTCGCCACAAATGGTTTATTTGTAAAATAACGAACTAGAAACGAATATGATATGGTAGAACATTTTAATCAAGAAGATTTCGAACGACTCAAACACGAGGTGGAAACATTGGTGGGAAGAACCATCATGTCGCCTAAGGATTTTGAGTTCCTTACCTGCCAGATATTGGGCTATACCAAAGAGAGCATCTCGATAAGTACCCTGAAACGCATGTGGGGATACGTGGCTTCTTCCTGCAAACCAAGCGCATATAATCTCAATCTCCTCTCCCGTATGGTGGGCTATCCCGATTGGGAATCGTTCGTAGCAGGAAAGAATGCCGTCTCTTCGAGCCGGTTCTTCGTGAAAAGCAAGCTCGTGGCGGAAGCGCTCAACCTGGGCGAACAGGTGAAGGTGAATTGGCATCCTGGAAGAGTGATAGTTGTAGAATATTGTGGTGACGACCGCTTCGAGGTGATGGAGAGCGTGAACAGCAAGTTGTCGGTGGGCGATACCTTCGTCTGCCATCAGTTTGTAGCCGATGAGCCTCTCTATCTCTCCAATCTGCATCATCCCGGCATCCCGCTCTGCAATTATGTGGCAGGACAGAACGGAGGCATCAAATGGTGCATTGTAGAAAATGAAAAAGAAGCCAAAGAGGCCGTACGTAAAAAAGAATAGCACGTACAAAAGAATAGTAAGTATAAAAGTAGAATACAAAAGTATAAGAAAAGCGAAGGGCATGGAGATCACGTTTGTGAACTTCATGCCCTTTAAACTATTAACTGTTAACTCTTAACTATATTCAAGCCCTATTAACTATAAACTCTTAACTCTTAACTAAAAATCAAGCTTCATGCTGTCTTACACCCATGCGGGCCTCTACTACGTTTACTACATAGTCGCCGAGTTTCTCGCATTCCTGGATGATATCCATATACATGGTACCGATGGCGTAGGTATAGAGATGGTTGTTTACATCGTTGATGTTCTGGCTCTTCAACTGATTACGATAGTTGTTGATTTCGTTCTCGATGTTGAAAGAGAGGTTGGCATCGTTGTCTCCCTTATGACCTACGAGGGTGATGTTCATCTGGGTAAGGGCATTGTCGGTAAGCTCCATCATCTGATGCATGTGCTCATACTGTGAAGTGATGAAGTCTTCCTTTCCCTTGAAGCGGCGGTTCAGCGTGCGGGCGATGTTGAAGCAGCTGTCACCGATACTTTCAATCTCAGAAATCTCACGGAGCATGGCGCGGATTTTTGCCTTGGTCTCGTCAGAAAGATGAGAATCACTCACCTGGTCGAGATATTTGGCAATCTCTATCTCCATATTATCAGAGATGCCCTCATATTTCTCGATGCGGCTATAGAGTTTTACAAACTTTTCTTCATTGGTCTCGCCAAGAAGCGTCTTCACCATGCCGAACATGCGCTGGATGCGCTCTGCAAAACAATGGATTTCCTTCTGTGCCTCCAAGACAGAGATTTCCGGTGTCTTCATGATACCGCTCTGGATAAAGCGCAGGCGGAAGTCGTCCTCATCGGTATTCTTCTTAGGACGGATAATCTTGCATACCAGCTTCTCTATCTGTGGAATGAACCATACCAGGATAAAGGTATTGGCGAGGTTGAAGGTGGTATGGAAGGCGGCAAGCACAAAGGATAGCTTGGTTGCATTGGCTACGAAATGAGGATCAGTCTTCTCCATGGCATCGTCGAAACCTACCCAGCCGCAAACCAGATGGATGAACGGGTGGAATATGCAGAGTATCCAAAGCACACCGAAGATGTTGAATACCATGTGCGCCATCGCCGCTCTCCGGGCCTGGGTATTGGCGGTGAGCGCTGCCACGTTAGAGGTTACGGTAGTACCGATATTCTCACCCATCACAAGCGCAATACCCTGATAGATAGGCAATACGCCGGTAGAGCAGAGAATCATCGTAATCGCCATGACGGCTGCCGAACTCTGCACGCACATAGTGAGTATACTACCAATAATCAGGAAGGTGATGGTAGTCTGGAAACTGTGAGGATCGAAACTTGCAAAGAATTCAAGAACCGGCTGATTATGAGCCAGATCCATGTCGATACCGGTTTGGCGTAAAGTACCCAAACCGAGAAACATAAAGGATATACCGAAGATGAAGTCGCCGATAATCTTGCGTTTCTTGCTGTAAATCAGGATGATGGCGATGAAGAACGCCGGCCATACAAAATCTGTGATGTTAAACGAGAAACCGGCACTCATAATCCATGCGGTGAGCGTGGTTCCTATGTTGGCGCCCATGATAACGGAGATAGCCTGGGCTAGGGTAAGGAGACCGGCATTAACGAATGATACGGTCATCACTGTTGTGGCTGTAGAAGACTGCACCGCTGCGGTGATGAGCGTACCCGTGAGGATGCCCGTCAAACGGTTGGTGGTCATTGTTCCTAACACATGGCGGAGCTGTGGTCCTGCCATCTTCTGCAAACTGTCGCTCATGGTCTTCATACCGAACATCAGTAGGGCGAGTGCTCCAATAAGCTTAAAAAATATCCAAATCGACATATAATAACTTAATTAATGTTGTCAAATACATCTGGTTTCCGAATTTCTTCGTAACTTTACACTCTGTAGGCGTCTCCCTTCTAAAAAGAGTAAGCCGATGCTCAAAAAGCACCTTTGGGGGCTTCGAGAGCGGGTAGATTAAGTTTAATTTTGTAACATAGTTTTAATACAAATGAAACAAGTAATTCAAATCCGTTGCAAAAATAATAAAAAATCTCAGAAAGTAGAAATCGGAAGCACACTTTTTGATATTTTTTCTGCATTTGACCTTAAAATGACCCACGGACCGGTGTCTGCAAGGGTAAATAACAAGGTTGAAGGCATGCATTATCGTGTTTATAATTCTAAAGATGTAGAATTCCTTGATATGACTTCTTCATCCGGTTCGCGTGCATATACCCGTACCCTCTTCTTTGTTCTCTGCAAGGCGGTACAGGACATTTATCCTGCTACAGATGTGGTGATTGATATCCCCGTATCGAATGGTTTCTACGTAGATATCCGCCTGGGCAGACCTGTTGTAGATGAAGATGTGAACATCATCCGCCGTCGCATGCAGGAGATTATCGATGCCAGGATGCCGATACGCCGCTTCACCGTGCCTACCGAAGAGGCAGTTGCGCTGTTCCAGGAGAAAGGGGATGTTGAGAAGGTGAAACTGCTCAAGACGTCGGGCTCTATCTATACTACCTATTATAAAATAGGTGATTATGTAGATTATTACTACGGCACGCTGCTCACCAATACCTCGCAGCTCTATCTCTTCGGGCTGGAGAAATATTATGATGGCATGCTCCTGCGCATTCCTTCGCTCAAGAACCCGGATGTGCTGGGCGAAATGACCCGACAGGACAAGATGTTTGAGATATTCAAGGAGCATCATCGCTGGCAGAGTATCCTGGGCATCAGGACTGTAGGCGATTTTAACCAGGCAATAGACGCCAATCATTCTACCGACATCATCAATATCAGCGAGGCGCTGCAGGAGAAGAAGATTGCCAAGATTGCTGAGGAAATTGCCAGCCGCAAGGGCGTGAAACTGGTACTGCTGGCAGGTCCTTCTTCTTCGGGCAAGACCACTTCGTGCAAACGCCTGAGCATACAGCTTGCCGTAAACGGATTGAAACCGCTCCAGATTTCGCTCGATGATTATTTCGTAGATAGGGAGAAAACGCCGAAGGATGCTTCGGGCGAATATGATTATGAGAGCATCTATGCCCTGGATCTCGATCTGATCAACGAGCAGTTCAATGCCTTGTTCCGTGGTGAGGAGGTAGAATTGCCGAAGTATGATTTCCAGAGCGGAAAGAGTAAAAAGAGCGGCAACAAGCTGAAGATGAACGATAACAATGTGCTGGTGGTAGAGGGCATTCATGCATTGAACCCAGAGCTGACGGCCCACATCCCACAGGAGCAGATATTCAGAGTATATGCTTCGGCGCTGACCACGATTCTTCTGGATAATCACAATTATATCCCGACGACAGACAACCGTTTGCTCCGCCGCATCATCCGCGATTACAAGTATCGGGGTGTCTCTGCCCAGGCAACCATTCATCGCTGGCCTTCGGTAAGGGCGGGTGAGAACAAGTGGATATTCCCATTCCAGGAGAATGCCGATGCGATGCTCAATACGGCGATGCTTTATGAGCTGGCTGTGATTAAGACGCAGGCAGAGCCGCTGCTGCAGCAGGTTCCGGAGAATTGCGAGGAATATGCTGAAGCTTACCGGTTGCTTAAGTTCCTGAAATACTTCAAGGGTATACCTTATAATAATCTGCCGCCTACTTCGCTTCTGCGAGAGTTCCTGGGGGGCAGCTCGTTTCATTATTAAAGGTTTTATCTTTCGGAGATAAGTTGGCTGTTTGAGTAGGACAGCCAACTGGCAGAAGCCGGACAGCCGACTAGCGCCTTATCCGCTAGTCGGCTGTTTGTCTTTAACAGTCCTCGGAAATGGGTTAATCTGATTTCCTTTTAGACGTCTGATTTTTCTTTTTTATGCGATAGACGAAAAACTCTTCACTCTTCACCCCCTCGGAATGCCGATAAACACAGGGGGTTCGGGCCGAAAGGTGAAGAGTGAAGAGTATTTCAGAGTAGAGTTGCTATACTTTATATAAAGCGTACGAATTTATAAAATCTGCGGCTTAGAGCTTGCTGCCATAGCACAAGTCGCCGGCATCGCCGAAGCCTGGCACGATATACTTATGCTCGTTCAACCCCTCATCAATAGAGGCACACCAGATGGTAGTCTTGTCCTCAGGGAAGGTCTTCTTGACGTGCTCAATGCCCTCAGGTGCAGCGAGAACACAGGCAATGTGGATATGTTTAGGATTGCCCTTGGTGAGGAAAGCCTTCATACCCATCTCCATGCTGATACCTGTGGCAAGCATAGGGTCGGCAATGATGAGCACCTTATCTGTAAGATCAGGTGTGGCGAGGTATTCGATATGTACGCCCACCTCAGTATGCTCCTTGTTGGTATACTCGCGATAAGCACTCACAAAGGCATTGCCAGAGTGGTCGAAAATATTGAGAAAACCTTCGTGGAAAGGAAGTCCGGCACGGAAGATCGTACCGATGACAATCTTTTCGGTAGGAAGATTGACCTGGGCCACACCGAGTGGTGTAGTCACCTCAGTCTTTTCGTAATTAAGAGTCTTTGATATTTCAAAGGCTTCATACTCACCGATTCTCATAATGTTGTTGCGGAAGAGCAGTCGGTTCTTTTGATAATCGCAGTCACGCATCTCAGCCAGATAGCGGTTGATGATGCAATTGTGCTCGCTCAGATTATTTATCTTCATATAGCTGTAGTTTTATATTTCTTTCTCGTTTTGTTTTCAGATAATAGCTGAGATGCAGCAAATCTCATGCAAAGATAATAGAAAATACGGAATCAGCAAAATGTTTGCGTATTTTTTATCTTGAATAGCACCAAATATGCGATTGCCTACTCAAATTCTATCAGGAAGTCTGTTAGCGATTTCTCGCTAGGAATACCCAATTTCTTGCGCAAACGGTATCTTACGCTTTCTACACCTCGTATGCTGAGATGTGTAAAGTTGGCAATATCCTTAGTGTTAAGATTTAGTCGCAGCAGGGCGCAAATCTTCATATCGTTGGCGGTAAGCTCCGGATATTTCTCGTGCAGATTTCTAAAGAAACGCTTGTGGATGAGGTCGAAGTTGTTCTGAAAGGTACTCCAGAATAAATCTGTATCCTGACTCTTCATCTGCATCAGAATTTTGTTTACATCCCGTGAGCTTAAGGTTCCCCGGTGCATTCCGCTTAAGAGTTGCTCCTTTACATCGCCCATAGAGTTTTTCAACGCGAGCATATCGAATGCGATGCTTGCTGTTTCTTTGCCTTTTATTTCCAATTCGTTTTCTAGAAGAATCTTCTGTTGTTCGGCAATAATGCGTTCCTGTTCTAGAACCTTCATCTTCTGTACCATCAGTTTTGCTTCTGCCACCTTTTGGTTGCGGCGTACAATCTTGTTTGTATGCCAGCGAGTATAGCCATATACGCAGACATAGAGCAGGAAGGCATATCCAAACCATGCCCAAATAGAAAGGTAAAATGGGGCTGGGTATGAGAATTGATAGACGATAGAATCGCTCAGTACCTCTCCGCTCAGGCTCTTGACGGTTGCAGTAAAAGTATAGTTTCCGTAATCTAAGTTATTATAAGAGATGGTTGGTGAGCTACTTTTCTCTGTCAGCTTTTTGCCATTTTTTGCCAGCGTATAACAAAATACTAGTTTCTCGTTATCAAAGTTTGGATAAGATAGCTTGAAGAACATATTTCCCCTTGAGTCAACATCCTCTTTATTACTATGTATCGGCAGGTATTCCTGATGGTTGTTCTTCCCCTTAGTAGTCACCTCCTTGATGAAAATCTTATACAGATTTCTCTTTGAACGAATGTCTTTGCCATTATATCGGCCAATGCCATCGTTCAGGAAGAAATAGGTATTGGCTCCCTGCGTATACATCGCATGACCGTAGTTGTTGATTTCTTTTCCAAAGATGGTGTTCGATATAAATGCCTTTGGATGTCCGTTTTGTTCGTTGGATTGGATCAACCAGAAACCGTCTTTATTAAGCACCCAATATTGGTTCTTGTCAATGAACGAAGAGGTGATGAGGCCGGTATTGCTGAGCCATCCGCATCCCTTGTAAGCTACAATTTCCTTTTGGATATCATCGTAAGTATATAGCCCGTTATTATAAGAGAAGACTACTCTTCCATTGATGTTCATGACGTGAAACATTTGTTCTGGCCCATTGTTGAGCGAAGGATAATATTGTACTTTTGTAAAGCGAGAAAGGTCTTTTGACAATGTGAGCCGATACAGACCTTTACTCATATGGGCTGCCCAGAGAACGCCCGTATTGTCTATTTCGAATTCTCGGATAGGAGCACTAAAGCCGTTGATATCCTGTCTGTTAACCCATCTGTTACCTTCTTTTCTGAAGAAATGAAAGATGGTGTAGGAAGACTCTATCAAGGCATGTTGCCCAAAGAGATGGTATTCTTTGAGGCAAGTACTTCCATTGATGGTATTGCTTAGATTGAAAGATTTGTCCCCAACAATGTTCTTGATACCATTATTGTTGCCAACAAACACTTGGGTGTTCATCGCCGCCAAGTACCAGTTCTGGCCTTCGCATCCTGATACGTTGATGGTCTGGTGCTTCGCCATATCATATTGCCATACCGACTGGTTTGTAGCAATATACATCTGGTTGTTGATGATACTCATGCCATACGTCATGCCGAAGCCTTCCATATTCATTACCGACAAAGGTAAACCGGTATGTATCAGAGAAATGCCATTGTCAAGCATTACCCAGAGATTCTTGCTGTTATCTACATAGAGGTTGAGAACGGTATTGTTGTGCAATCCGTTGGCTTTGTTGTAGTGCCATATTACTTGGAAATTGTTGAGATTGATAGCATAAACACCGTTTTTGATGGTTCCTATGATTAGTGTAGTTGGGTTAAGAAAAGCGGTTCTGTTGACTAAAGAGCGCGACAATTCTGCGTCAAGACTGGTGTGGACAGGGGTTGCCTCTGATCCTTCCATGATAAAGAAGCCTTGTTTGTGCGTTATCAGCAAGGTCTTGTTTCCGGAAAGGGCGTACATGCCCATAATGTTGTCGCCATTTACTTTAGTGGCAGAGAGAACTGGCAGAAATTTTCCATTCTTGACCAAGCTTATTCCGCCGTTTACAATTTGAGTATAGACATTGTTTCTGGCAGGGTAGAACCAAAGGGGTAATTCCTTATTATTGAAATAAGGCGTAACCTGTTTGCCGTCATAATCGAAATAAGAACAGAAAGACTGGAAATAGATATGATCCTTCACTTTAATGATATTCCATATCTCATCGTTATGCGATTTATACTGGGATGGCCACAAAGAGTGATAAGTCATACGACCTCGGTTGTCGCGTGTGAAATATCCAAAGTCTGTATAAGTTCCTACGTAGATTCTGTCTCCATCAGCAAGAACAGAGCGGATGATTCCTTTGTTGGGAAGAGCAGCATGTGTCCACTCATAGCCGTCATAGATAAGCATGCCATCGTTGTTGCCGAAATACATTGTGCCTCTATCGTCTTGGGTACAACTCCAATTTTGAATACCGAATTGATAGGAGAACGAGTTATAATTGGTGATGATAGGCATGAAGGTTTGTGCTTTGCAGTTCTGCCCAGCAAAGCATAAAAAACATAGTATATTTATGTAGATAAATGTTAGTTGTGACATATTTCAAAGTTTAGTTGTTATTGAATCCGCATGCAAAAATACAAAAAATATGTGAATGGACAAAGAAAAAAGGCTAAAAATATGCGTATCTTTAACATTCTATAAAACAAGAAGTTAACTATTTATGCAGTAGTAATAGCGTAGTGGGCAAATAGTGTAGAGTAGTTAAAGAGTAGTCCAAAATTTGCTAATGAAACAAAAAAGTGTTTACTTTGCACCGCAATTTTAAACTTAAATAAAAGTAACGAACAAAATGATTTAATTATGAAAAAATTATTATTGCTTCTAACACTCTCTTGCTTTGCGCAATTCTCTTTTGCGCAGAATAAGGTCGTGAAAGGTTGTGTCCTAGACACATCTGGTTACCCTATTATAGGTGCGACCATTAAGATTGTTGGCTCTAACCAGGCTACCGTTACCGATATGGATGGTAACTTTACGATCCAAGATGTTAACCCTAAGGCTACTATTAATGTATCTTATATTGGTATGCAGCCTCAGACCTTAAAGGTTACTGATAACCTGAAAATAGTTTTGAACGATGATTTCCAGAACCTCAATGATGTGGTAGTCATCGGTTACGGTTCTGCTAAGGCCAAGGATTTGACTTCGCCTATCACCGTTATCAAGGCTGATGATATCAAGTCTACACCTTCTTCTTCTCCTATGTCTGCCTTGCAGGGTAAGGTTGCAGGTGTGAACGTCGTAAATAGTGGTACGCCTGGTGCTGGTCCTATAGTGCGTGTCCGTGGAGTCGGTTCTTTCGGAAACAGTTCTCCGCTCTATGTTGTTGATGGTATGTTCTATGATGACATCAACTTCATCAACAATGATGATATTCAGGATATGACAATTCTGAAGGATGCTTCTGCTGCAGCAATCTATGGTGTAAGAGCTGCCAATGGTGTTGTACTCATCACGACCAAAAAGGGTGTTAAGAATCAGAGTGCCAAGATTACATACGATGGATATGTAGGTATTCAGAAAGCTACAAATGTATTGAAGATGGCGAACTCTAGCCAGTATGCTACCATGTTGATGGAAGCAAACTTTGATGCTTACTCCCCAATGATCAAGAATTCTATCGACCGTTTTGGGGGTAGCTATGCTGACAGCGATTTCCATAAGTGGACTTATGGTGCAAATACCGACTGGTATGACGAACTTCTTCGTACAGCAGTAATGACCAACCACAGTATTGGTATCAGTGGCGGTAGCGATAAGTCAACTTACTCTTTGGGTATGAGCTACTTGGCACAGGATGGTATCATGGATGTGAAGAACAACTACAAGCGTCTTAACTTCCGTGCTGCCATAGATTACGATGCAACCAAGTGGTTGAAGGTAGGTTTCAATGGAGTATTCAGCCAGTCAAGCCAGATTTTGCCAAACAATACAGCATGGCAGCAAGCATTCAATACTCCTGGTTTGATACCTGTATATGATAATAACAATGAGAATGCCAAGCCTGAAAAGTATGCTTCGCCTAAGAGCATCGGATTGTCTGACAACTTCAAGAATCCTGTAGCTACAGCCAACTATTATGATTCAAAGAATGATTTGCGTCAGTATATGACCAATTTTTATGCTCAGTTGAATATCGTGCCAGAGAAATTGACTTTCAAGACAAGTATCAACTACAACTATCAGAATATTGATGGCAGAACTTTTGTTCCTACCTACTATGTAGAAAGCAATCAGCAGAGTAATGCTACTTCTTTGACCAAGACCAATACCCAGTATAACAACTATATATGGGATAATACCTTGACCTATAAGGATAGTTTCGGTAAGCACAATTTCGGTGCCATGCTTGGTACATCTATGCGTCAGGAAACTTATAAGAACTTGTGGGGCTCTGCTCCTAATGTGCCAGAGGGCAACGATTCTTATCTGTATTTAGGACAGGGTAGCACAACAGGTATTACATTGGGTGATGACGGAACAAAGTTTAGAGGTTTGTCTTACTTTGCCCGTTTGAACTATGATTTCGACAGCAAGTATTACTTGATGTTCACGATGCGTGCTGATGGTTCTTCTAAGTATCAGGACAAGTGGGGCTACTTCCCATCAGTAGGTGCTTCTTGGGTAATTTCAGAGGAATCCTGGATGAAAAACCAGTCAATTATCGACTATCTGAAGGTTCGTGCCAGCTGGGGTAAGTTGGGTAACGACCACGTAGCAGCAAGTGATGGCTTCGCATCCATCTCCACCGGAAATAGTGCTTCTGGTGTATTCGGAAATACAGTTTTCCCTGGCTATCAGAATAATACATATTTCAGCTGGTTGCAGTGGGAGGTTGTAGATGAAATCAACGCCGGTTTCAATCTCTCTACTTTGCAGGGCCACTTGAATATTGATGCCGACTACTTCCACAGAATGACCAAGCATGCTGTGATTTCTCCGCTGGTTTCATTTGAGAATAAGTCATTGGCTGGCAACTATGGTAAGATTTTGAACGAAGGTCTTGATTTCTCTATGACATGGAACGACCGTATAGGTAAGGACTTCAAGTATCATGCAGGTGTAAATATGTCTTTCCTTCGTAATAAGGTAAAGAACTTGGGTGGTGCTAACATAATCAATGGTGGTAAGACTATCAATATGGTTGGCAAGGAGATGAATTCTTTCTATGGTTTCAAGGTTGTTGGTATCTATCAGACTCCAGAGGAGTGTCAGAATGATCCTATTGCTGTAGCAAACGGTTTGGAACCAGGTGACTTCAAGTATGAAGATGTAAACCATGATGGTGTGATAGACGCAGCAGATAAGCAGACATTGGGTTCTTATATCCCTAACTTCACATACGGTATCAATCTGGGTTTCAGTTACAAGAATCTCGACTTCGAGTTGAGTACATACGGACAGGCTGGTGCTCAGATGTACAACCGTAAGCGTGCTTTGAGATATGCTCAGAGTGACTTCAACTTTGATGAGGATCAGGTAAAGAACCGTTGGACCGGTCCTGGTTCAACCAACACATATCCATCTGCTAAGGCACTGATAAAAGGATGGAACGTATCAGACCAAAAAGTTAATTCTTTCTTCGTAGAGAGCGCAGACTACTTCCGTATTCAGAATGCAACTCTCGGTTACAGTTTCAAGAATATCAAGATGGGTAGCTATACCTTGCCATCAATCCGTTTGAGTGTAACAGCCGACCGCCCATTGACTCTTTTCAGTGCCAACGCTTTCACTCCAGAGTTGAGCGATGCACAGGGGTGGGATACAGAGGTATATCCATTGACAAGCACTTATACATTTGGTGTTCAAATTCAGTTCTAACTAATTAAAAAGATACAACAATGAGAATCAATAAATATATATCAGCTTTTGCTGTTGGAGCACTGATGGTTGGTGTAACTTCATGCAGTGACTATCTTGATATTGACCCAGAGAACAAAGTTCCTGAGGAGAAGGTAGATTTCACAAAGACCGATGATATGTATCAGCCTGTATCAGGTGTGTATGCAAAGTTGAGAACAGGTGGTATGCACTGGGTGATTTGGCCTTTGTCTATTGTTAGAGATGACGATGTCTGGTCAGGTCGTATTGATGACCAAGCTCCATTGGTAGACTTCGGCAATTTTAAGTACGACAATGGCTTCTGGGGCTTAAAGGAATTATGGAATCAGTATTATGGTATGATTAAGGTGGCTAATTCTGCTATCGAATCATTGGAAGGATATGCCGAGAATCTGACTACTGAAGCAGACAAGAAGACCAATCGTGCTTATCAAGGTGAGGTGAAGATTCTTCGTGCTTATGCTTATTATCGTCTGACACAGGCTTTTGGTCCTGTAACTATCTTGCGTAGCAATACACAGAAGGATTTGACACGTTCAACATTAAATTCTGTAAATCGCTATATGTTGGAGGATTTGAAGTATGCAATGGAGAATGCTCCTCGTAAGCGTCCTAACCAAATGGAGCACAAGGGTGCTGTTACTGCTTACACAGCTGCGGCGTTGGCTGCCAAGATCAACCTCAATATGGGTAACTATGATGAGGTTGAAAGATTGACTGATGATATCATTGCAAATGGTGGTTTTGAGTTGTATAATGACTTTTATGAGTTGTTCAAAATTCCTGGGAAACTCTGTGATGAGTCTTTGATGGAATGTCAGTGTACAGACTTCGGTGTTGGTTCTGGTACAATGGTCGATGCTGACCAGTGGTTTGTGTTCCAGGGACCGGCTAATGATGGTAATATTTCTGGCTGGGGTTTTATTGGTCTTTACCCTGAGTTTAGAGCATGGGCTAAGAATCGTGGTGAAACAGTAAGATATACTACTTCTTTCCTGGAGGCTGGCACAACAACTCCTAGTGGTGATGCTATCCGCCCATTGAAAAACCCTACCCAGACTGATTGTTGGAATGGTAAGGCTTATACTCCAACCAACGAGTTGACTGAAGGCAGAACCAAGTATGGTAGCAATAACAACATTCGAATCTTGCGCTATGCTGATGTTCTCCTGATGAATGCCGAGGCTAAGGTGCGCTTGAACAAGAATGGTGATGCTCCATTCAATCTGGTAAGATCTAGAGCACATCTAGGCGAGTTGACCAACGTAACGGTTGATCAGATTCTTGATGAGCGTAGAATGGAACTCTGTTGTGAGTGGGGTGAGCGTTATAACGATTTGGTACGTACAGGCAAGGCTAAGACCGTGCTAGGACCAAAGGGATGGACAGAGGCTAAGACTTACTATCCGTTGCCATTCATGACCGTAAATGATAATCCTGACTTGAAGAAAGAACCAATCGGGGAATAATCAATCTCTCTTATATAAATCTATGGACCGGCTCTGTAATGGGGCTGGTCCTATAGGATGAATACTCACAATCAATGCGTTTATTATGAATAAAGTCTATAGAATATTCTCTTTTCTGACATTATGCATCTTTTGTGTTCTGTCTACTCATGCCCAGAAAGTGAGCGTGATGACCTTTAATATCCGATTGGATGCTGCATCAGATGGAGATAATATCTGGAACAATCGAAAAGGGGCTGTTGTTGATATGCTCAATTACTATCAGCCGGATCTTCTGGGTATGCAGGAAGTTTGCCCTAATCAAATGGATGATTTAAAATCAAAACTTCCTCAATACGAAGCACTTGGCGTAGGACGAGACGATGGTAAACATCAGGGTGAGCATAGTCCTCTATTTTATCTGAAAAGTCGTTTTAAACTTATTAAGCATGGTGATTTCTCTTTGAGCGAGACTCCAGATGTGTTTGGTGTAAAAGGTTGGGATGCTTCTTATAATCGTGTTTGTAGCTGGGCTATCTTAGAAGATAAAATCAACCACAAGAAGATAGCTTTCTTCAATACTCACCTTGATACTGATGGGCAGATTGCAAGAAAGGAAGGTATTCGGTTGATTCTTAAAAAGATAGATGAGTGCGCTAAGGGGTTGCCGGTGATTATCACAGCTGATTATAATTGCTCAGATGGTGAACCGCCATTCATGGTGCTTCGCCAAAATGGCATGAAAAGTGTTCGTGATATAGCGCCTGTTAAATATGGTCCTAATTATTCTTGGCATGATTTCGGTCGTCTTCCTTTCGGTGAATGCCCATTGCTTGATCATGTGTTTGTGAATAAGAACGTAAAAGCTACCCGTTATCGTGTGATAGATGATAAACCGGAGAAGGTCTATCTTTCAGACCATTTTCCAGTACTGGTTGATTTAAACTATAAATAATAGCATCTACAAGAATGAAAGAAGCACTCTTTTCTGATATTGTTATTTTTCTTCAAGATGTAAATTGAGGACAATCGATGAAAACTGGGTACTTGTTACGTAACAAAGTAATTAAAGTATAATAAAACATATAATATATAATAAGGTAATGAAAATCAATAAAACACTAATATCGCTCTTCATGTTGACATTGTCATGGACTTCATGTGGAGTATCTGGGGAGAATATTCCAGCAGCAACACTTCCGCCTTCAGAAAAGCAAGATAGACCAACATCCTTTGCTAATGATAATGAAATGTTGGACTATATACAGAAAGTACACCTTAATTATATGTGGGATGGTGCGGAAAGTAATTCAGGACTGGCGCCAGAACGTATTCATCTGGATGGCATTTATCCGCAGAATGATAAAGATGTGGTTACAACCGGTGGAAGTGGATTTGGAATTGCAGGTTTACTGGTTGGTATCGATCGAGGTTTTATTGACCGTCAGGAAGGGGTAAAGAGATTTAGGAAGATAGTGAACTTCTTAGAGAATGCTGATCGTTTTCATGGTGTTTGGCCACATTGGATCAATGGTAAGACAGGCAGAATTGTTCCCTTCGGTCGAAAAGATGATGGTGGAGATTTAGTAGAAAGTTCGTTTCTTATGACTAGTTTGCTCTGTGCCCGACAGTATTTCAAAGATGGAAATGCTGAAGAGAAGCAAGTTGCTGCTAGCATTGACAAGTTATGGAAGGAAATGGAATTCGACTGGTATCGTCGTGGGGGGCAGGATGTACTTTATTGGCATTGGTCGCCTAACTATGGATGGGAAATGAACTTTCCTTTGGAGGGCTATAACGAGTGTTTGATTACTTACATTCTTGGAGCGGCTTCACCTACTCATTCTATTTCAGCAGACTGCTATCATAAAGGATGGGCGCGTAGTGGCGGAATCAAGAGTACAGCTAAGCCTTTTGGTTATGCATTGGAGTTGAAACATAATGGAGCAGAACAAATGGGCGGTCCGCTTTTCTGGGCTCAATATTCATATATCGGGCTCGATCCTAGAAATTTGTCGGATCAGTATGCCAACTATTGGAATGTAGTACAGAACCATGCTCTGAGCGATTACGAATACTGCGTTCGTAATCCTAAAGGCTATAAAGGTTATGGAAAAAAATGCTGGGGTTTGACTGCTAGCTATTCGGTTGATGGCTATTCGGCTCATGCACCAAATAATGATTTAGGTGTGATAACGCCAACAGCGGCTCTATCTTCTTTCCCATATACACCGGAACAGTCAATGAATGCCCTTAAATATTTCTATGCCAAGGGGGCTTGGATTTGGGGCAAGTATGGATTCTATGATGCCTTCTCTGAAACAAAAAAATGGACAGTGCCTCGTTATTTGGCAATAGATCAACTGACGATAGCTCCGATGATAGAAAATTATCGCTCAGGACTTTTGTGGAAACTCTTCATGAGTTGCCCTGAGGTACAAGAAGGATTAACGAAACTAGGTTTTACATATAAATAAAAAACAAAATTATGAAAGCAAAAAACTGGATACTTTCTTTCGTAACGCTTGCCATGGGATTAAGTCCGGCTATGGCACAGCAAACCGGGGAATATGCAAAAATGAATAAGTTCATCGATAATTTGATGAGTAAGATGACCTTACAGGAGAAGTTGGGACAGCTTAATCTTCCCGTAACAGGTGAAATAGTAACAGGACAGGCTAAAAGTAGTGATGTTGCAGGAAAAATCAAACGAGGAGAAGTTGGTGGACTCTTCAACTTGAAAGGTGTGAAGAACATTAAGGAAGTTCAAAAAATTGCAGTAGAACAAAGTCGCTTGAAAATACCACTTCTCTTTGGAATGGACGTAATTCACGGCTACGAAACCGTGTTCCCGATACCTTTCTCGTTGTCTTGTTCATGGGATATGGAGGCAATCAAGCTGTCTGCTCAAATTTCAGCTCAAGAGGCTTCGGCTGATGGCATTAACTGGACTTTCAGCCCTATGCTTGATATTTGTAGAGATCCTCGTTGGGGTAGAATGTCTGAAGGCAATGGAGAAGACCCTTATTTGGGTTCTTGCATAGCCAAGGCTATGGTAGAAGGTTACCAAGGTAATGATTTGTCTGCACCAAATACAGTCATGGCTTGTGTCAAGCATTTTGCTCTTTATGGTGGGGCTGAGGCTGGAAGAGATTACAATACGGTAGACATGAGTAGATGGCGTATGTTTAACTACTATATGCCTCCTTATAAGGCTGCTGTTGATGCAGGTGCATTAAGTGTGATGACTTCTTTTAATGTGGTAGAAGGTATACCTGCGTCTGGTAACAAATGGCTTTTGACTGATGTGCTCAGAAATATGTGGGGATTCAAGGGAATGGTTGTAACAGATTATACGGCTATCGAAGAAATGATTGCACATGGAATGGGCAATTTGCAGCAGGTTTCTGCTATGGCGTTGAATGCGGGTACCGATATGGATATGGTTTCCGATGGCTTTGTTGGTACTATAGAAAAATCAATAAAAGAAGGAAAGGTTTCTGAGGTGACGGTTAATACGGCTTGTCGTCGTATATTGGAAGCTAAATATAAATTAGGTCTGTTTGATGATCCTTATAGATATTGTAGCGAAAAAAGGGCAAAAAAGGAAATCTTTACACCAGAGCACAAGGCTATAGCTCGTAAGATTGCTGCAGAAACCTTTGTTCTGTTGAAGAACGAGGGTAATCTTTTGCCTTTGCAGAAAAAGGGTAAAATTGCTTTGGTTGGTCCTTTGGCAGATACTCGTAGTAATATGTCAGGAACATGGAGCGTTGCTGCCCGATTGAATGATAATAAAACTGTGCTTCAGGCTTTTAAGGAGGCTGTAGGAAATAAAGCAGAAGTACTTTATGCTAAAGGCTCTAATCTGTTGTATGATGCAAAGAGAGAGGCTGATGCTACTATGTTTGGAAGAGAAATGCGTGATCTGCGATCTGCAGAAGAGATGTTGAAGGAGGCAATTGCTGTAGCTAAACAGGCTGATGTTATTGTTGCTGCTGTGGGCGAGTCTTCAGAAATGAGTGGTGAATGTAGTAGTAGAACTAATTTGGAAATACCTGATGCGCAGAAGAATTTGTTGGCTGCTCTTAAAAAAATGGGCAAGCCTATTGTGCTTGTTAATTTCTCAGGAAGAACTACTGTGATGACTTGGGAAAAGGAGAACTTTCCTGCTATCTTGAATGTCTGGTTTGGTGGATGTGAATCGGCTGATGCTATTTGTGATGTCTTGTTTGGTGATAAGGTTCCAAGTGGTAAACTGACAGCCACTATGCCAAAGAGTGTAGGGCAAATTCCTCTCTTCTACAATCATTTGAATACAGGTAGACCGCTTGAGGATGGAAAATGGTTTATGAAGTTCCGCAGCAACTATTTGGATATAGATAATGAACCGTTATATCCATTCGGTTATGGACTTTCATATACCACATTCCGCTACGGAAAGCCATCTCTTTCTAGTACAATTCTTTCAGAGAATGGTAAGATTCAGATTTCGGTAGATGTCACAAATACTGGTAATTATGATGCAGATGAGATAGTTCAACTTTATATCCGCGATTTGGTAGGAAGTGTGTCTAGACCAGTGAAGGAATTGAAGGGTTTTGAAAGAATCTGTTTGAAGAAAGGCGAGACAAAAACAGTTACCTTTACTCTTACCCCTGATGATTTGAAATTCTATAATCAGGAATTGGAATATAAGTATGAACCTGGAGAATTCGAGGTAATGGTTGGTCCAAACAGTAAAAATGTACAGACTCTGAAGTTTGAATTAAAATAATGTTAGTTATGAATAAGAGAATCTTCTTATTGTTTATAGTTACGGCATTTGTCCTCATGGGGGCAAATGCTGCTAAGGTCGTTAAAATATTAGCTATCGGAAATAGCTTTTCGGAGGATGCGATTGAGCAAAATTTGCACGAATTAGCTGATGCTGATGGGGTGAAAACCATTATTGCTAATCTCTATATTCCGGGATGCTCTCTGGAACATCATATGAAGTGTGTCAATGAGGATTTAAAATCTTATCGCTATCGCAAAATAGGGGTAGATGGTAAAATGCAGCAAATAGATAAAGAGCAGGTGTCAAAGGCGTTGGCAGATGAGGAATGGGATTATGTAAGTGTACAGCAAGCTAGTCATTTCTCTGGTGTTTACGATACTTATCAGCCATATTTGAAAGAGTTGATTGCCTATGTCAAGACGCATACTTCACCAAAAACAAAGATTGTGTTTCATCAGACATGGGCGTATTCTAATGATTCTAAGCATGATGGCTTTGTAAAGTATGGTAATAATCAGCTGATAATGTATAATTGCATCTTAGATGCTACCCGCAAAGTTATTCATGATTGCCATCCTGATATTCTTGTTCCTGCAGGTACGGCCATTCAGAATGCGCGTACATCTTATATTGGCGACAGAATGAATAGAGATGGGTATCACCTCAATTTGACTTATGGTAGATATACTGCTGCATGCACTTGGTATCAGGCTATTTTTAAAAAGTCGGTTGTGGGAAATAAATATTTGCCTATGGGAATGACAGAAGCCGAACGTACTGTAGCACAGAAGTCTGCTAGAGCTGCTGTTAAACATCCTTTTGTGATTACAAAGATATAGAGCAACTCTTATCTCTTCCCAAATATCCTTTTATATATAAAATAGGTGTAAGTCTCAACTTCAAATTCTCCAAGCAGAGATTTTTTGCAAAGTCAACGTGGCAAATATCAGATGAAATCTTCCATTTTTAACTTCTTTAACCTAAAAAGAATTTAAAATACATTTTTTATGCATGAGAATCTTTGCCATAAAACATATTTTTCGTAACTTTGCGGCGATTTAGGAAACGAACAAATATTTCACAACTTAAATACATTTAAAGTAAAATGGCAAAGTTAGATTTGACAAAGTATGGTATTACTGGTGCTACAGTAATCGCTCACAATCCTTCTTACGAGAAGTTGTTCGAGGAGGAGACAAAGGCTGGTCTCGAAGGTTATGAGAAGGGTCAGCAGACAGAATTAGGTGCAGTTAACGTTATGACTGGTATCTACACAGGTCGTTCACCTAAGGATAAGTACATCGTAATGGATGAGAACTCAAAGGACACTGTATGGTGGACTACTGATGAATATAAGAATGATAACCACCCAATGTCTGAGGAGGTTTGGGGTACAGTGAAGGACCTCGCTGTTAAGGAGCTCTGCAACAAGAATCTCTATGTTGTAGATGGTTTCTGCGGTGCTAACAAGGATACTCGTATGGCTGTTCGTTTCATCGTTGAGGTTGCTTGGCAGGCTCACTTCGTAACAAACATGTTCATCCGTCCTACAGCTGAGGAGCTCGAGGCATTCGAGCCAGACTTCGTTGTTTACAACGCTTCTAAGGCTAAGGTTGAGAACTACAAGGAGCTCGGTTTGAACTCTGAGACTTGCGTTGCTTTCAACGTAACATCTAAGGAGCAGGTTATCATCAATACATGGTATGGTGGTGAGATGAAGAAGGGTATGTTCTCTATGATGAACTACTTCTTGCCATTGAAGGGTATGGCTTCTATGCACTGCTCTGCTAACTGCGATATGAACGGTGAGAATACAGCTATCTTCTTCGGTCTTTCTGGTACAGGTAAGACTACATTGTCTACAGACCCTAAGCGTAAGTTGATCGGTGACGATGAGCACGGATGGGATGACAATGGTGTATTCAACTTCGAAGGTGGTTGCTACGCTAAGGTTATCAACCTTGACAAGGAGTCTGAGCCAGATATCTACAACGCTATCAAGCGCAACGCTCTCTTGGAGAACGTAACTGTAGCTGCTGATGGTAAGATTGACTTCGCTGATAAGAGCGTAACAGAGAACACTCGTGTTTCTTACCCAATCTTCCACATCAACAACATCCAGCCAGGTTCTTCTGCTCCAGCTGCTAAGCAGGTTATCTTCCTCTCAGCTGATGCATTCGGTGTATTGCCTCCAGTATCTATCCTGACTCCAGAGCAGACTCAGTACTATTTCCTCTCTGGCTTCACAGCTAAGTTGGCAGGTACAGAGCGCGGTATCACAGAGCCTACTCCAACATTCTCTGCTTGCTTCGGCCAGGCATTCTTGGAGTTGCACCCAACAAAGTACGCTCAGGAGTTGGTTAAGAAGATGAACAAGAACAACGCTAAGGCTTACCTCGTTAACACAGGTTGGAACGGTACTGGCAAGCGTATCTCTATCCGCGATACACGTGGTATCATTGACGCTATCCTGAACGGTGACATCGACAAGGCTCCTACAAAGCAGATTCCTATGTTCGACTTCAAGGTTCCAACAGAGTTGCCAGGTGTAGCTACTGAGATCTTGGATCCACGCGATACATACGCTGAGGCTTCTCAGTGGGAGGAGAAGGCTAAGGATTTGGCTGCTCGTTTCATCAAGAACTTCGCTAAGTATACAAACAACGAGGCTGGTAAGGCTCTCGTTGCTGCTGGTCCACAGCTCTAATTCGATACTTCGAATTTATACTAAATATGGAATCCCGTTTCTTGCAAAAGAAGCGGGATTTCTTCGTTTTTACGCCTCGAAATCACTAAAAAACTTAAAAAATGCGTCTAAAATGAATAATTTGCATAATAATAAGGAGAAAAGGTCGAGTTTTTAAAGAATTCTCAGTAAATTTGCAGCTAAAAATAAAATAGGATAGAATGAAAAGGAAGTTTTTTGCTTTCATAGCGCTGATTACAGCTACGCTCTCGCTCTCTTCTTGCTTGAGCAGCGATGAAACAACAGTAGAATATACACATGATACAGCCATCACGGCTTTCTCGTTGGGTAGTCTTGACAGATATACCAAAACGAAGGCAGGTAAAGATACCTTGCTCAAGGCTAATGTGACGGGCTCTGACTATAAATTTTACATAGATCAGGCACAACGCTTGATTTATAATGTAGATTCCTTGCCTTGTGGGGTGAGGGATACTGCCATATTGGCTACTATCAGCAGCAAGAATAGCAGCCCTATTCTCCTGATGGATATCAACAAGCCTGATTCTGTCGCAGCATACTATTCAAGCTCTGATTCCATTAACTTCTCAAAGCCTCGCTTTATTAGAGTTTACAGCAGCGACTACTCTGCCTATGCCGAGTATAAGGTTACCGTAAACGTACATAAGGAGTTGCCTTATGAGTTTAAGTGGCATGAGCTGGCTCAGAACAACAGTCTGTTGGCTGCGTTCTCTGATCTGAAGGCTGTAGCTTGTGGTGATTACATCTATGTATTCGGCAAGACTGCCGATGGTACTGAGGTGCTGAAGTCAGCCATCAATGATGGCAGCGCCTGGTCATCTATTACGATGAACGTAGGCTTAAGTAGTGACGCTTATCAGAGTGCAGTAGCGCTGGAAGGCAAACTCTATATCTCAGATGGCGGCAAGGTTTATGCTTCTGCCGATGCAGCAACATGGACATTGGTTTCTGGAAATGCAGATGTCAAGCAGCTCATTGGTGCAAGTAGCAAGTATCTCTATGCTTATACTGCTGCAGGTATCTCTGTTTCAAAAGATAAGGGTGCCAGCTGGGAGCAGGAGAAACTTGATACAGATGCAGACTATTTGCCAACACAGAATATCTCAATGAATGTGGCTGGCGTGCTCTCTGCAAAAAATGTGGAGAACGTGATGCTGATGGGTACTCGTGACAAGGCTTTGAATGATACGGTTGCCACCACATGGTTGCGCACGGTTGACTATGATGTAAATGCTGAAGCCGGACAGTGGAACTATCTGGAAATCGAAAACAATAAAAGTGGAAAGATGCCTTGGCTGGATCAGGTAATTACCTGTGCTGCCGATACAGGCTTCGTTGCTTTAGGCAGTAACGGCAAATGGTATAAGAGCCAGAATGCCGGATTGACTTGGAAGCAGGATAAGATGGTTGTTCTGCCTGCTAAGTTTGCTACTGAAGGTCGTTTCGCTTTCTGTCGTGACAATCAACATTACTATTGGATTATCAGAAACGGATACGTATGGAGAGGACGTTTCAATATAGATGGCTGGAGGAGCAAGGAAGATTAATCATCCTGCTTGCCTTCTTAACTCTGGGCTGTATGGCGGTTCGTGCACAGGACGATCCGCAATATCGCATGGAGATAGGCGCCGGTGTGGGAGTAATGACCTATGAAGGCGACTTTAACGGAAATGTGCTTGGCGACATGCAACCTGCCGGTTTCCTGGTGGGAAGATACAATTTCGACCCCTACAAGGACTTGAAACTGAGTGTGGGCTTTGGAAAAATAAAAGGTTCTTCGGCAAATGTGGATACTTTCTATCCTGATTATGCGGAGAATCCCTATAGTTTCAATCATACGCTGGTGGATATGAATCTGGTGTTTGAGTACAACTTCTGGCCCTACGGAACAGGCAGAGATTATCGTGGAGCTCAGCGTCTGGTTCCTTATATACTGGGTGGCCTGGGAGCAACCTATGTAAAAGGTAACGAAAAAAATGTATTTACAGCCAACGTGCCTTTAGGCATCGGCGCAAAATATAAAGTGAACGAAAGGTTGAACTTGGGACTGGCCTGGACTTTCCATTTCTCGCTCAGCGATGAACTGGATGGTGTGAAAGACCCTTACCGGGTAAAGAGCAGTGGCATTTTCAAGAATTCCGACTGCTATTCTACCATAGCTGTTTCGGTGACCTATAGTTTCAGTGCAAAATGTAAAACTTGTAATAAAGAAGAATGATGGACAACTTAGATATGAACAGGATTCCTGAGCACATCGCTATCATTATGGATGGCAATGGTCGCTGGGCAACAGAACGGGGCAAGGAGCGTAGCTACGGCCATCAGGCTGGAGTAGATACCGTGCGCCGAATTACATCGGAGTGTACCAGATTAGGGGTAAAATATCTCACCCTCTATACTTTCTCTACAGAGAATTGGAACCGTCCGGCCGATGAGGTTGCTGCCTTGATGGGACTGGTACTGACTTCGCTCGAAGATGAAATCTTCATGAAGAATAATGTCCGCTTCCGTGTGATAGGCGATTTGAAACGCCTGCCACAACAGGTGCAGGACAAACTTCAGGAGACCATGGACCATACTGCGAAGAACGATTCGATGACTATGGTAGTGGCATTGAGCTATTCTTCACGTTGGGAAATCCTGAATGCTACAAAGAAAATGGTAAAAGAAGCACTCGAGTCTGGTTCAACCTATGAGCAGATAGAGGATAAACTGACAGAGGAGAACTTCGAGAAGCATCTTGAGACCAGTTTCATGCCAGATCCTGAACTCCTGATACGTACAGGAGGTGAACTCCGTATCAGCAACTATCTTCTTTGGCAGATAGCTTATTCAGAGTTGTATTTCTGTGATACCTTCTGGCCAGACTTCAATGAAGAAGATCTACATAAGGCAATAGCAAGTTATCAGAACCGCCAACGTCGATTTGGAAAAACCGAGGCACAGGTGGAAGAGGAGGAGAAATAGGCAAACCTCATACAAGCATAGAAAAATCATATTATATATAATAAGGTATAAATGAATAGATTTAAAAAGATTTTCATCCTGCTGTTCGGCGTAATGGCATGCATGCAGATTCAGGCACAAGATAAAATCGTAAACCCTGACATCTCGTATGCTGGTACACCTCGTACCCTTAAGATTGGTGGTATCAATGTTTCGGGTGTTGAGGGCTACGAAGACTATGTTCTCACAGGTATCTCAGGCCTCAGTGTGGGCGATGAGATTACTGTGCCTGGCGACGAGATTACCAATGCCGTAAAGCGCTACTGGAAACATGGACTCTTCTCGAAGGTGGCTATCGCTGCCGACTCTATCGTAGGTGAGAAGCTTTATCTCCATATCTATCTTGCGGTTCGTCCACGTATCTCTAATATCAACTATGTTGGTTTGAAGAAGAGCGAGCGTGAAGATATGGAGCAGAAGTTGGGTATGGTAAAGGGCACTCAGGTAACTCCGAATATGCTCGACCGTGCCAAGATTCTTGCCAAGAAGTATTTCGATGATAAGGGCTTCAAGAACGCTGATATCCAGATAAACCAGCGCGATGATATTGCCAACAAGGGACAGGTAATCCTGGATGTTGTTGTTGACAAGAAAGAAAAAATCAAGGTACATCAGATAACAATCGATGGAAACGAACAGCTTTCTGACCGCAAGATTAAGGGTGGACTCTTCTCGAAGGGTGCTTTTGCCAAGACTCATGAGGCTGGTAAGTTCGCCTCTTTCTTCAAGTCGAAGAAGTTTACCCCTGAGAGATGGAAGGAAGATAAGCAGAAACTCATCGACAAATATAATGAGTATGGTTTCCGTGATGCTCAGATTCTGGAAGATAGCGTGAGCAACTTCGATGAGAAGCACGTTAATATCTACATCAAGGTAGATGAAGGTAAGAAATACTATATCCGCAACATCTCCTGGGCAGGTAATACCGTTTACTCTTCAGCTTATCTCGAAGCATTGCTCGGCATGAAGAAGGGCGATGTATATAACCAGAAGATATTGGGTAAGCGCCTGAATGAAGATGATGACGCTGTTTCTAACCTCTACTATAATAATGGTTATGTGTTCTCTCGTATCGAACCGACTGAAATCAATATTGATGGCGATTCTATCGATTTGGAGATGCGCGTAACAGAGGGACCTCAGGCTTATCTGAGCCATGTACGTATCAATGGTAATACCCGTCTTTACGAAAACGTAGTGCGTCGTGAACTTCGTACCAAGCCAGGCGACCTTTTCTCTAAGGATGCTCTGATGCGTTCGGCTCGTGAACTTGCTTCTATGGGACACTTTGATCCTGAGAAGGTTAGCCCGGATGTAAAGCCTAATCCTGAAGATGGTACGGTTGATGTAAACTGGAACCTGGAGCAGAAGAGTAACGACCAGATTGAGTTCTCGCTCGGTTGGGGTCAGACGGGTGTCATCGGACGTGTGGGCTTGAAGCTCAACAACTTCTCTATGGCAAACCTCTTCAACAAAAACAAGGAGCATCGTGGTATCATGCCTATCGGTGATGGTGAGGTGCTGAGTATCGGTGCACAGACCAATGGTACCTACTACCAGAGCTATAACGTAAGCTACTCTACCAACTGGTTTGGCGGCAAGCGCCCTATCCAGTTCAGCGTAGGTGCATACTACAGTAAGAGTACCGACGTGTCAAGCAACTATTACAATAGTGCTTACATGAACAACTATTACAGTTATATGTATGGTTATGGTTCTAGTTACTATAACAACTACGAGAATTATTACGATCCAGACAAGTATATCCAGATGGTGGGTGTAAGCCTCGGTTGGGGTAAGCGCCTCCGTTGGCCGGATGATTACTTCACCTTGTCTGTACAGTTGGCTTACCAGCGCTACATGATGAAGAACTGGAGCTATATGTTGATGACCAACGGTAATGCGAACAACTTGAACTTGACCATCGCATTGAATCGAACATCAACCGATAACCAACTCTTCCCGCGTCGTGGTTCTGAGGTTGAGGCAAGTGTCAACCTTACTCCACCATGGAGTGCGTTCGACAACAAGGACTACAAGAATCTTGCCAACGATTCTAAGTCGCCAACCTATTCTGCTGAGCAGCAGGAGAAGTACAGATGGATTGAATACCATAAGTGGAAGTTCAAGGCAAAGACTTATACTGCACTCACAGAGGGTCAGAAGTGCTTCGTGTTGATGACCCGTGTAGAACTCGGCTTGCTCGGTTCTTATAACAAGTATAAGAAGAGTCCATTCGAGACCTACTATGTGGGTGGTGACGGTATGAGTGGATACTCATCATATTATGGTGAGGAAACAATCGGACTCCGCGGTTATGAGAATGGTTCTGTATCTTACAGTCCTACAACCGGTTACTATGCTTATGCATACGACCGTTTCTCATTGGAGCTTCGCTATCCATTCCTCTTAGGTAACACAACCATTTACGGTTTGACCTTCGTAGAGGCTGGTAACGCCTGGTATGAAACCAAGAAGTTCAACCCATTCAGCATGAAACGTAGTGCCGGTGTCGGTGTACGTATCTTCTTGCCTATGGTTGGTCTGATGGGTATTGACTGGGCCTACGGTTTCGATACTGTATGGAATGGTAGTTCATATAAGAAGGGTGGAAGCCAGTTCCACTTCATCTTAGGTCAGGAATTCTAAAAAAGGGTTTTATGAAGAAAATAGTATTGATGCTGATGATGGCTGTAGCAGCCATCTCAGCACATGCACAGAAATATGCATTGATAGATATGGAGTACATCTTGAAGAATGTACCCGCTTATGAGCGTGCCAACGAGCAGCTGAATCAGGTAAGCCGCAAATGGCAGGCTGAGGTAGAAGCTCTTAACACAGAGGCAAGCACCATGTATAAGAACTATCAGAACGAGGTAGTGTTCCTTTCTCAGGAGCAGAAGAAGGCTAAGCAGAATGCCATCATGCAGAAAGAGAAGGAGGCTAGCGATTTGAAGAAAAAATATTTTGGTGCAGAAGGCGACCTTTATAAGATGCGTGAGGCATTGATGGGACCTATTCAGGAAGAGATTTATACAGCCGTAAAAGAGATTTCAGACCTGCGCGGATATTCGCTTGTTCTCGATAGAGCTAGCAACAGCGGCATCATCTTTGGCTCTCCTAAGATAGATATTAGCAACGAAGTGCTCCAAAAATTAGGTTATTCCAAATAATAATTGTATATTTGCAGCCGGTAAGTACATGTGCCAATGGTTGGCGGCATGAAAACTTCATTTAGAAATTAATAATTAAAAAGAATAGAACAATGAAAAAGCTTATTTTAATGTTGATGCTCTGTGCACCAATGACTATGATGGCTCAGAAGTTTGGTAAAGTAAATACTCAGCAGATTATGCAGTCTTTGCCAGATGTAGCTAAGGCTAATGGCGAGATGGAAGCTCTCCAGAAGCAGAAAGAGAATGACTTGAAGTCTATGCAGGATGAGTTGCAGCGTAAGGCTGACGAGTATCAGAAGGGTTCCAGCACAATGAACGCTACAGCAAAGCAGCAGAAGGAAACTGAGTTGCAGACTCTCCAGCAGAAAATTCAGCAGGCTTACCAGGATGGTCAGCAGGAGTTGCAGAAGAAGAGCAGCGAACTCATGCAGCCTATTGTAGCAAAGGTACGTACAGCTATCGCGGCTGTAGGCAAGGCTGGTAACTACACCTTCATCTTCGAGGATGGTGCAGCTGTATATACAGGTACTAACGTAGTAGACGTTACTAAGGAAGTACAGGCTAAGATTAAGTAATCAAGGCAAATAAAAAGAATATAGATTGAGGGCAGGCAGAAGTGCTTGCCCTTATTTCTCATTTTTAATAACGAGGTATTTATAAGGTATTCATCATAAACGGTATCACTCATCATGAAAAAGAATCTCTTATTTCTGGCTTTTGCTCTCATCTCTTTGACTGTTTCAGCCCAGCATACAACGCCTGCAGCAAAGGTTCAGCAACAACAGATTGCTGTATCTGCTCCCTTGCATTTTGGCTACTTTAGTTTTGATAAGGTTTTTCATACTATGCCTGGTTACGCTATAGCCAAGCATAATATGGATGAACTCCGTGAGAAATACGATGCAGAAACGAAACGTGTAGAAACTGAGTTTAATGCTAAGTATGAGGAATTTCTTGATGGACAGCGCACTTATGCCAAGACAATTCTGGAGAAACGTCAGGCTGAATTGCGTGAATTGATGGAGAAAAATATTGCCTTCAAGGCTGAGGCTACCCGCCTGTTGCAGCAAGCAGAGAATGATGCTTATGCTCCGCTCAAAGCAAAAATAAACGAGGAAGCTAAAAAGATTGGCAAGCAGAAGGGGTTTGCCTTTATCATCAATACAGACAATAATGCAGCTCCTTATCTCAACGAAGAGATGGGGGAGGATATTACAGCTTTGCTGGAGGAGACATTGAAATGATGCTGCCTTCTAATCCCGGACCAATCGGTGTCTTTGATTCTGGTTATGGCGGACTGACCATCCTGCATGGGTTGCGCCAGACGATGCCTCAGTATGATTATATGTACTTGGGTGATAACGCTCGTGCTCCTTATGGCTCGCGTTCGTTTGAGGTGGTTTATAAGTTCACACGCCAGGCTGTGCTTAAACTTTTCTCTATGGGGTGTCATCTCGTTATCCTGGGATGTAATACTGCTTCGGCTAAGGCACTACGTTCTTTGCAGCAGCGCGATATTCCTGAGTTGGATCCCAGCAGAAGAGTTCTGGGTATTATCCGCCCTACTGCCGAAGTAATTGGTACTATTACCAAGAGTAATCACGTGGGACTTCTGGCTACAGAAGGTACTATTAAAAGCCAAAGTTATAATATGGAAATTTCGAAACTTTGGCCAGAGATTCAGGTGAGTGGCGTGGCTTGTCCGCTTTGGGCTGCCATCGTGGAAGCCAATGAAGCAGATAGTCCGGGAGCTGATTATTTCGTAAAGAAACGCATCGACCAGCTGATGCTGAAGGACGCTGATATTGATACCATTATTTTGGGTTGCACGCATTATCCGCTTCTTATGAGCAGCATTGTGAAGAATCTTCCTGATGGCGTAAGAGTGGTTCCGCAAGGACAATATGTAGCAAACAGTCTGAAAGATTATCTGAACCGCCATCCGCAGATGGAACAGATGATAACCAAAACAGGCTCTTGCCGATATCTCACAACAGAGAGTGAGGATAAATTCAAGGAATCTGCACAGATTTTCCTTCATGAACAGGTGGAGGTTACACATGTAGATCTTGAATAGTTTATAGTTAATAATTTATAGTTAATTGTTATGCAAGAAACAAGACAAAACCGTATATCAAGACTTCTCCAGAAGGAGTTGAGTCTTATCTTCCAGTCACAAACCCGCATGATGCATGGTGTGATGGTAAGTGTTACTAAGGTTAGAGTAAGTCCAGATCTCAGTATCTGTACTGCTTACTTGAGTGTGTTCCCTTCTGAAAAAGGAGAGGAGATTTTGAAGAACATCAATGCAAATGAGAAGACGATCCGTTTCGACTTGGGTAAAAAAGTGAGAAACCAGTTACGTATTATTCCAGAACTCCGTTTCTTCCTTGATGATAGTCTCGATTATTTGGAGCACATTGATGAACTCTTGAAAAAGTAAAAGAGTAAGGAAGTAAAAAGACAAGGGAGTTAAGACGGCAATTCTTGACTCCCTATACTGTTATATAAATAAGGTAAGATAGAATTATGAATTTCCCATTCTTTATAGCTCGCAGGTATCTTTTCTCAAAGAAGAGTACGCACGTCATCAACGTCATCAGTTCTATTTCTGTAATAGGAGTGGCGGTAGCTACGATGGCTCTGGTCATCGTTCTGAGTGTTTTTAACGGCTTCCATGACCTGGTAGCTTCACTCTTTACGAGTTTTGACCCACAACTCAAGGTTGTGCCTGTTGAGGGAAAGACTGCACCTGCAGATGATCCTATTCTTACTAAGATTCGTCTTTTGCCGCAGGTAGATGTTGCAACAGAAACCGTAGAAGATCAAGCTCTTGCAATTTATAATGATCATCAGGCTATGGTGAAAGTCAAGGGTGTAGATGATAATTTTGCAGAACTTTCTCATATTACAGATATTTTATATGGTGATGGCTCCTTCTCCTTGCATGCTGCCAATCTGGAATATGGAACAGTAGGTATCCGTCTTGCCCAGAATTTAGGCATAGGAGCACAATGGGATGGTTTCCTGAAAATCTATGCTCCTAAAAAGGAAGGACAGCTGGATATGACTAACCCAGGTGATGGCTTTGTTGTTGACTCACTCAACTCTCCTGGCGTACTTTTTGCCGTTAAACAGGCTAAGTATGATAAAAACTACATCATCACTTCTATTTCATTTGCCCGTAATCTTTTTGGACAGCAAGGTATGCTCTCTGATTTGGAATTACGCTTGAAACCGGGTAGCAATCTGGATGCTGTAAAGGCAGAGATGCAGCAGATAGCTGGTAATAAATATAAAGTGCTTGACAGATTTGAACAACAGGAAGATACCTTTAAAATTATGTCGATAGAGAAGATGATTGCTTATATCTTCCTGACCTTTATCTTAGTTGTTGCATGTTTCAATATCATCGGGTCGCTTTCTATGCTTATTATTGATAAGAAAAATGATGTAGTGACTCTTCGTAATCTTGGAGCTAACGATAAGCAGATTACTAGAGTATTTCTTTTTGAAGGTAGAATGATAGCTGTGATAGGTGCTGTTATCGGTATTGGATTGGGCTTGCTCCTCTGCTTTTTGCAGCAGCAATATGGATTTGTACGTCTGGGAGATTCTGAAGGCTCCTTTATTGTTGATGCTTATCCGGTAAGTGTCCATTACTCAGATGTTGCCATTATCTTCGTTACTGTAATTGCTGTAGGTTGGCTTGCTGTATGGTATCCTGTAAGAGCGCTGAGTAAAAGGCTGTTGAGTTAAAACCTACAGAATTTCTTATACTTGGGTGCATATACTAAAAGAAATGACATGAATCTTTCATGGGGGATTCATGTCATTTCTTGTTCTAATTGATTTTTTATTTTTTCCTGATGAGTGTAAGGCCATCGCGTAGTGGTAAGATAACAACCTCTACCCTAGGATCTTTTGCTATTAAATCATTGAAAGCCCGAATGCCTTGAGTCTGGTGGTCTCGGTCGTAGGCAGGATCGATGACGTGACCATCCCAAAGAGTATTGTCTGCAAGGATGTAGCCTCCAGGGTTCAGGATGCTCATAACCATTTCATACGTTTCTATATAGGTACGCTTATCGCCATCAACAAAAGCCATATCGAATTTTACGCCTAGTTGGGGCGCTTCTATGTTGGCATCACCGATGCGGAAGTCAATCTTATCGGCAACATTCGAACCTTCTATCCAGGGACGGGTAAAATCTTCCATCTCATCATTGATCTCGAAAGTGTAGAGTTTTCCACCTTCCTGCAATCCCTGGGCCAGGCAGATAGCACTATAGCCACTAAATGTGCCTACTTCCAGAATATTCTTCGGGCGAATCATCTCTACAAGCATCTTGAGAAGTCTGCCCTGAATATGGCCGCTAGCCATACGTCCATGGATAGTATGTATATTGGTGGCGCGGTAAAGACGATACAGATAATCGCCTTCAGGCTCTATATGCTGGCAGATATATTTGTCTATGAGTTCTGTCTCTGTCATAATCTGATGGATTTAGAGTAACGGAAATCTTACTCTTCTGTTTCTTTCTGTGCTAAGATTCCTGAAATGGCAAGTTCGTAAGAAGCCAGACCGAAACCGCAGATTACGCCCAGGCAAGCACAGGAAATATATGAATGATGGCGGAACTCTTCACGTTTATGCACATTAGAGATGTGTACTTCAACGCAAGGGCATTTCAAACTGCGAATACAATCCTGCAAGGCGATGCTGGTATGAGTATAGGCGCCAGCATTGAGTACTACACCATCATGGGAAAAACCAACTTCCTGCAGCTTGTTGATTAACTCGCCTTCAATGTTGCTCTGAAAGTACTCTATCTCAATATCTGGGAATTTCGCTTTCAGCTTAGGCAGATAACTCTCGAAAGAATTGCTACCATAAATACCTGGTTCTCTTACACCAAGAAGGTTCAAGTTTGGACCATTAATAATTTGTATCTTCATATTTACTTGATTTTTAATCGTAATCCATATTTTTTTCGTATCTTTGCGGCAGAGATCTTTTGTACTCTCCTGTCTTATGCAAAGACGATGCAAAGATACAATAAATTAAGGAAACTGACAAAAAATGAGGAATGAAATTATAAAGAACTATATGAGATACCTCAAGTTGGGGCGTAATTTCTCCAAAAATACGTTGGATGCCTATTACCATGACTTGAATTTTCTCTTGGAGTATGCTGATAAGAATAATTTGGTGCTGACGGAAATGAAATTGGAAGACTTGGAGAATTTTTCTGCAAGTTTGCATGATCGTGGTGTTTCTGCTCGTTCACAAGCTCGGATTTTGAGCGGAATCCGTTCTTTCTACCGGTATCTGGTGCTTGATGATTATATAAAAGACGATCCGACCGAATTACTGGTTTCTCCCCAAATAGGAAAGCATTTGCCGGAGTATTTATCTGTAGAAGAGGTTGACATGCTTGAAGCGGCTATCGATTTGGAAAAATGGGAGGGACAGCGTAATAAGGCGATTATAGAAACCCTGTTCTCCTGTGGCCTTCGCGTTTCGGAACTTGTGAATCTAAAGAAAAGCGATGTGTTTGAAGAAGAAAAGTTTATTAGGGTCATAGGTAAAGGTAACAAGGAACGCATCGTTCCTATTTCTGGTAAGGCTCTGAAAGAAATCAATCTTTGGTATATAGACCGGAATCTGATGACAATCAAGCCAGGTGAGGAAGACTATGTCTTCTTGAATCGTAGAGGTGCTCATCTCACACGCAATATGATACTTATCATGATAAAAAATGCGGCTTATGATGCAGGAATCAAGAAAACCATTTCTCCTCATACTTTACGCCATAGTTTTGCTACAGCCTTGTTGAAAGGTGGAGCCGATCTGAGGGTAATTCAGGCCTTGTTGGGGCATGAAGATATTGGAACCACAGAGATTTATACTCATCTTGAAACTTCAGATTTGCGCAGAGCTATCTTGGAACATCATCCTCGAAATATCAAATATAGTGGAGAAAACTAAGTGCTTGATTCTGATAAAACAGACAAAAGATGCCCGAATAACAGATAAAGCACAAGGAATTGACGTTTTTTATATGGGAATATGACAAAATCTGAAAAAATATGAGTAACTTTGCAGCCGCAAAATAATGAATATCAATAATTAATAGAAATAAAGTAAGAAAATATGGCATATTTGTTTTCATCAGAATCAGTTTCTGAAGGACATCCAGATAAAGTGGCTGATCAGATTTCAGATGCATTGCTTGACCAGTTTTTGGCTTACGATGACCACGCTCATTGCGCCATCGAAACCTTTTGTACTACTGGTCAGGTAGTAATCATGGGTGAGGTTCGCTCTAACGTTTATGTTGATTTGCAGACCATTGCCCGCAAGACTATCAAGAAAATCGGTTATACCAAGAGCGAATATCAGTTTGACGGCGACTCTTGTGGTGTGCTTACTGCTATCCATGAACAGAGCGATGATATTAACCGTGGTGTAAGTCGTGAGGAGGATGATAATCAGGGTGCAGGCGACCAGGGTATGATGTTCGGTTATGCTACAACGGAAACCGAGAATTATATGCCGGTATCACTCGACTTGGCTCAGCTCATCATGCGTGTCCTTGCAGATATCCGCAAGGAGGGCAAGGTGATGACTTATCTCCGTCCGGACTCTAAGAGCCAGGTAACTATCGAATATTCAGACGATAATATCCCACAGCGCATCGATACCATCGTAGTTTCTACCCAGCATGATGATTTTATCAAGAAGGCAAATGGTGAGGACGATGATGATGCTATGCTGGCAAAGATTCGTGAGGATGTAATCAATATCCTGATTCCAAGAGTAAAGACTCACCTGAGTGATAAGGTGTTGGCTCTCTTCAATGATGACATCAAGTACTTCGTAAATCCTACAGGTAAGTTCGTGATTGGTGGTCCTCATGGAGATACAGGTCTTACCGGTCGTAAAATTATTGTAGATACTTATGGAGGTAAGGGTGCTCATGGTGGTGGTGCCTTCTCAGGTAAGGATAGCAGTAAGGTTGACCGTTCTGCAGCTTATGCTGCCCGTTATATTGCAAAGAATATGGTTGCTGCCGGCGTTGCAGATGAAATGTTGGTTCAGGTAAGTTATGCTATCGGTGTGGCAGAACCGGTTAGTATCTATGTAAATACTTACGGCAGGAGCCATGTGAATATTACTGACGGCGAGATTGCAAAGAAAATTGCAGAAATGTTTGATCTTCGTCCTAAAGCAATCGAGCGCCAGTTGAAGTTGCGCCAGCCAATGTTCCAGGAAACTGCGGCATATGGACACATGGGACGTAAGAATGAGATAGTAGAGAAAACCTTCACTAGCCGATATCATGAGGCTAAAACAGTGAAGGTAGAACTCTTTACATGGGAAAAATTAGATAAGGTAGACGAAATCAAGAAAGTTTTCGGACTTTAAGGAATGGTGCAACAGGCAGATTCGATACAGACAGATGCCGCACTTGAGGCTGAATCGCAACAGCAAGTGCTCAGGCAACATAGCAGCCAGCTCACACCCAAAGAGGTGTTGAACTGGCTGCCTAAGAATGCAACGCCAGCTCAGCAGGACTCCATGATTAGGGCACATATCAAGCCCAGTAAGATTCATTGGAGCAAGATGCCGGATACATTACACTTGCCAGGACATAAGGCAGGTAAGAGTTTTAGGGATGTAAGTTTGCCACAATATTATCGTGAGTCATTCTTTTCAAAAGATTCTCTGTTTCATCCGGAATTAAAGGGTGGACGCTTGGGGGTGGCAGGTGATCCTGTTCCCTATACGGTAGCTGGTGATAATTTTATTACTTCATTGCTGTTGGTCTGTTTTCTCTTGGCTTGTATAGCATTCTCTAAATCTAAGCATTTTGTTATACGCCAGGCAAAAACCTTCTTCCGTACTCCACGCATCGGTACAACAGAGGTGACGGAGACCAGTTCTGAAGTAAGATACCAGTTCTTCTTCGTGTTGCAGACCTGTCTTTTGCTGGCAATCGGGTATTTCATTTATTCGAAAGCATCTATCAGCGATACGTTTATCGTAGACCAATATCAGGTGATCAGTATATATGCTGGTTGTATGGGGGGCTATTTCTTGTTGAAGGCGTTCCTCTATGTGATTTCTGGTTGGGTATTCTTTGAAAAGAAAAAAAATGTACAATGGCTCAAGGCATACTTGTTCCTTATATCATGTCAAGGAGTGGCCTTGTTCCCAATGGTGATGCTTTTGTCGTATTTCGATTTCCCATTGCAAATTGCAGTGATATACACGTTGACTATCCTTGGATTAGTTAAATTGTTGGCTTTTTTGAAGGCTTACATTATCTTTTTTAGAAGAAATGGCGTGTTTCTGCAAATATTTTTGTACTTTTGTGCCCTTGAAGTGATACCCTTGTTCGCTCTTTGGGGTGGACTTGTGTTAATCAGTCATTATTTGAAAATAAACTTTTAAGACAAAATGATAAAGAAAATTTTAGTTTCTCAGCCAAAACCTGCAAGTGAGAAGTCTCCTTACTTCGATATCCAGGCTCAATATGGAGTAGAATGTGTGTTCCGTCCATTCTTTAAGGTAGAGGGGCTCTCTTCTAAAGAATTCCGTCAGCAGAAAATAAATTTGCTTGACTATACTGCTGTCGTATTTACATCTCGTCATGCAGTAGACAACTACTTTAAATTAGCTAAGGAGATGCGTATCACAATTCCTGAAGATATGAAATATTTCTGTGTGATAGAGACTATCGCTCTCTACATCCAAAAGTATGTTCAGTATCGCAAGCGTAAGGTGTTCTTTGGTGATACAGGTAAAATTGATGGGTTGATGGGACAGATGGCTCGCCATAAAACCGAGAAATATCTGGTACCATTAAGCAGTGTTCATAATGATGATATTGCCAACTTGCTTGATGAGAAAAAACTCAATCATACAGAATGTGTAATGTATCGTACTGTAAGCAATGATTTCTCAGAAGAGGAAATCAAGAACTTCGATTATGATATGATGCTTTTCTTTAGCCCAACAGGTGTCAAGGCTCTGAAGAAGAATTTCCCTAATTTTGAACAAGGGAATATCGCTGTTGGCGCTTTTGGTCCTGCTACAGCAAAAACGGTTGAAGATGAGGGCTTACGCCTTGATCTGGAGGCTCCTAATAAAGCTTTTCCATCTATGACAGGTGCCTTGGCAGATTATCTGAAACGTCATAATAAATAGGAAATATTTAATAGAATAGATATGTCAACAGACAGAAATAAAACATTCGGAAAGAAAGAGCATCTATGTAAACTGACACTTATAGAACAGCTCTTTGGAGGTGGTGCTAAAGCAATGACGGCATGGCCTATGAGAATGGTGTTTCTTCTTGTTGACAAGAAAGATGAGCAAGCTCCTTCTGTTCAAGTTCTTATCAGTGTATCAAAGCGTTATTTTAAGCACGCAGTAAAGCGCAATCGGGTAAAGCGACAGATACGTGAAGCTTTTCGTTATCAAAAACAAGAGCTGGAGACTTGTATGCAGAATTATGTTGGAAAACAATTGCTTGTGGCTTTTGTTTGGCAAACAGAACAATTGCAGCCTTCAAAGCTGGTTTCAACCAAAATGACTAAACTTTTGGATAGATTGGTTGATAATATCAAGGAGATGCAATCTGAAACAGTCATGAAAGAGAGCAGTTTATGATGAAGATTCTCTTTATGATAGCACATGGCATGAGAAAGGTGTTGGTATGGATTCTTATACTGCCGATATTGTTTTATCAGAAGTGTATTACTCCTTATACGCCACCTTCCTGTCGCTTTCAGCCCACTTGCTCAGAGTATGCGAGACAAGCCATCCTGAAGCATGGTCCCTTTAAGGGACTGGCTTTGGCTGTTTGGCGCATCTTAAGATGCAATCCTTGGGGTGGTTCGGGTTATGATCCCGTACCGTAAGTTTCCGACTGTATTGTTGGGCCCCTTATACATATTATATAATATAATAAAAAATCATATTCTATGGCAAAAAATTTTGTTGAAGAATTGAAATGGCGTGGTATGCTGGCGCAGATAATGCCAGGTACTGAGGAATATCTCAACACCCACATGGTGTCTGCCTATCTCGGAACCGACCCTACTGCAGACTCTCTGCACATCGGTCACCTTTGTGGTATCATGATGTTGCGCCACTTGCAGCGTTGTGGCCATAAGCCTTATCTTCTCGTCGGCGGTGCCACGGGTATGATTGGCGACCCTTCTGGCAAGAGCCAGGAGCGCAATCTTCTCGATTCAGAGACTCTCTATCATAACCAGGAAGCTATCAAGAAGCAGGTATCTAAGTTCCTCGACTTCGATGGCAATGAGCCTAACAAGGCGGAGTTGGTGAACAACTACGACTGGATGAAGGACTTCACCTTCCTCGATTTCGCTCGTGTGGTTGGTAAGCATATCACTGTAAACTACATGATGGCGAAGGATAGCGTGCAGAAGCGCTTGAACGGTGAGGCTCGCGACGGCTTGTCTTTTACTGAGTTCACCTATCAGTTGCTCCAGGGCTACGACTTCCTCTATCAGTATGAGAAGTATGGTGTTCGTCTCCAGTTGGGTGGTAACGACCAGTGGGGTAACATGACTACCGGTACAGAGCTGATTCACCGTACATTGGGTAACGACGCAGAGTGCTTCTGCCTCACTTGTCCTTTGATTACCAAGGCAGACGGCAAGAAGTTCGGTAAGACAGAGAGCGGTAACATCTGGTTGGACCGTAACCGCACTACTCCTTACGCTTTCTACCAGTTCTGGTTGAACGTAAGCGATGATGATGCCGAGAAGTACATCAAGATCTTCACTGACCTTGACAAGGAGACTATCGATGCTCTCGTAGAGGAGCACAAGCAGGATCCAGGTCGCCGTGTACTTCAGAAGCGTTTGGCTGAGGAGGTTACCGTAATGGTTCACTCTCAGGAGGATTTGGATATGGCTATCGCAGCCAGCAACATCCTCTTCGGTAAGGCTACCAAGGAGAACTTGGCACAGCTCGATGAGGCTACATTGAATGATGTATTTGCCAATGTACCTCACTACGACCTCGACAAGAACTTGCTCGGTGGTACAGCTGTTGACCTCTTCAACCAGGAAGGTATGCAGATCTTCCCAAGTAAGAGCGAGATGCGTAAGCTCGTTAAGGGTGGTGGCGTTTCACTCAACAAGGAGAAACTCGCTGCTTTCGATCAGGTTGTAACTGCTGATGACCTGATTGACGGCAAGTATCTTTTGGTTCAGAAAGGTAAGAAGAACTACTTCTTGATTACCGTTAAGTAATCGTTAAAAGTATTGAAAATATTTGGTAGTGGAGAAAAAATCCACTACCTTTGCATTCGATTTGCTTGTCCTATGGTGTAATGGTAGCACTACAGTTTTTGGTTCTGTCAGTGGTGGTTCGAATCCGCCTGGGACAACAAGTCATAAATAACCCTTCAAGTCTTTGCGGATTTGGAGGGTTATTTTGTTATATAAGAGTTTTGTTTAGATAGAGAAAGTTTATGCAAGAGATAGACTTGATATTTCAGCAGTATTATCGTCCGCTATGTCTTTATGCCACTCATTATCTGCATGATATCGATGAGGCTGAAGACGTGGTGCAGGATTGTTTTGTGAAATTGATAAGTAGGAACATCATGCCGGAAAACATCAAGGCTTTCTTATATATCTCTGTGCGCAATGCCTGTATCGACCTGTTGCGCTGCCAGTCTCCGATAGATACGGAGATTTCTCCTACCGATTTATGTGGCGTGATTTCTGATGACCAGGCACAGGAAAGTTCTTTCCGGGAGGCAGAACTGTGGACGGCTATCGAGTTATTACCCGAACGATGCAGGGAAATCTTCCTGATGAGCAAGCGTGACGGAATGACTTATCGGGAGATAGCTGAAGAACTGAACCTGTCGGAAAAGACTGTGGAACATCATATTTCCAAGGCTTTAAAGACCTTACGAGGCAAGAAAGATGATTTTCTTGCAGATTTTTTCTATATTTTACCTTTCATCCATGGGGGTATTCTGTAATTCTTGCGTTATAGCAATAAAAGAATGAATAAAAGTACAGTTATGAAAGGTAAAGAGATTATTTTTGCGCTCTCAATTCTAGCCTTGCCAGCTCCAACGTTGGCAGGCACGCCGAAGATGATGGTGGAGGCTCAGACTTCTACCACCATCCGTCAGCAGATGGATTGGCTGCACCGCATCAGGAAAATCAACTTCGTCTATGATTCATCGCTTGATGGGGAATTGAACATCAAGTATCATGGACCAGACATCCAGCATCTTCCGGTGAAGAAGGCACTGAAAGCGCTTTTCGAGAAAACTCATATTCTATATAATATCAATGCGAACTATGTGATATTGAAGCGAAAACCCGTACAACAAATATCAACATCTTACACGAATATCAATCACAGAGTTCAGCAGGTTCAGCGTCGCCACACTCTCAGCGGATACGTCCGTGACGAGAGTGGCGAATCGCTGATTAATGCCACCATCTATGATCTGACGGATGGCATCGGTACAACCACCAATGAATATGGTTTCTTTTCGCTTACCCTGCCTGAAGGCGAGCACCAGCTTCGCTTTTCGTATGTGGGCTATGCCGACAAGGTGGAGAAGCTGAATCTCTCGAAAGATATGCATCATAATATGGCACTCCGTGTTGATGGTAAACTGCCTGAGGTGGTGGTAGATGGCGACTTGAACTCTCCTCTTCTGACCACACAAACCGGCAAGCGCTCCTTTTCGAACAAGGATATCAAGACCGAGTTTGCCCTGATGTCTTCACCGGATGTGGTGAAGACCCTGCAGCGTGTGAGTGGAGTGGCAGAAGGACAGGAGTTGGCAAGCGGACTCTATGTGCATGGTGGCAATGGCGATGAGAATCTTTTTCTGATTGATGGTACTCCGCTTTATAATACGAATCATGCGCTGGGGCTTTTCTCCAGTTTCAATGCCGATGTGGTGAAAAACGTGGATTTCTACAAGAGTGGCTTTCCTGCACGATATGGTGGAAGATTGTCGTCGGTGGTGGATGTGCGTACTGCCGATGGAAACATGAATCAGTTTCATGGTGCCTATCGCATCGGACTGCTCGATGCCAGTGTGCAGTTTGAGGGACCTATCCAGAAAGGCAAGACCTCTTATAATATAGGTATGCGCCGTTCCTGGTTGGATTTGCTGTCCCGTCCCCTGACCAAGGCTTTCTCTGATCCGGATGAGAAACTTTCGATAGGTTATTACTTCATGGACCTGAATGCCAAGGTAACCCATCGTTTCAACGACCGTTCGAAAATAGACTTGAGTCTCTATCACGGAAAAGACAGTTGGGACGTGACGGATGATATGGATGATAGCAAGGGGGATTGGTACCATGAAGGTGATTCATATAATAAGGAATTAACGAAGACGCAGCTCAACTGGGGAAATTTCAATGTAGCTTTGAATTGGAATTATCTGTTCTCACCGAAGCTCTTTGCTAACTTCACGGCTGTATATTCCCATAACCGTTCCAAACTTTATTCTCTGGATGATGACAGGGAAATCTATCCACAAAACAAGAATGAAAGGGTGTGGAATCATTTGGAGCATGGCTATACTTCTACTATCTATGATGCCGGATATCGCACGGCATTCGATTATCGTCCGAATCCACGTCATCATATCCGTTTCGGTCATGACTACACGATGCATCTCTTCCGTCCGCAGACGGTGATGCAGTTTGACTATGTGGGAGGTGGAAGTGGTGTAGAGATGGATACCATCCGTGTGAATAGTACCAATAGGCATGTGTCTCATGAATGGTCGGCGTATGCGGAGGATGAAATCTATCTCAATGATAAATGGAGCCTGGATGCTGGCTTCCATCTGGGATTGTTTCATATCAGCGATAAGAATTTCTTCAATATCGACCCTCGCTTCGCACTGAAATACCAGTGGAGTCATGCGGTATCGCTGAAGGCTTCTTTCACGCAGATGACCCAGTATGTGCATAAGATATCCAACAGTTATCTGGATTTGCCTACTGATTATTGGGTGCCAACCACCAAGGATTTGAAACCGATGCGTTCTTATCAGATTGCGGCTGGCATCTATGCGCAGCCTAACCGCCACTGGATCTTATCGCTCGAAGGCTATTACAAACTCTCAAAGCATCTTCTGCAATACAGCAGTTGGCTGGGAATCGAACCTCCGGCAGAAAATTGGGATAGTCAGGTGATGGACGGCAAGGGATTGTTCTATGGTTTGGAGGCAGATGCCACATATCGTACCAATCACCTGACCTTGAGCGGTTCCTATACGCTTTCCTGGAACAAGCGGAAGTATGATGAGTTCTATCAGGACTGGTATTACGACAAGTATGACAATCGCCATAAGTTGAATCTTTCCTTGAGATATGATTTCAACAGGAAGGTGAGCTGCTATGCGGTGTGGAGTTATCATTCCGGCAATCATGCCACCGTGCCAACTCAGATTGCAGCACTGCCTGGTTTGCCGGATGGTGGCAATCGGTACCCTGGCAGTTGGTGGAATTCGGCATCTTTTGTATATGCCATCCCCAACAACCTGACCTTGCCGGCTTATCATCGTCTGGACTTGGGCTTTGATTTCCATCATGTTACCAAGCATGGACATGAGCGCATCTGGAATTTGAGCATCTACAATGCATATTGTCACCTGAACTCGATGTATGTCAAGGTGGATTACGATGAGAAAACAAAGCGGTTTAGGGCAAAGAACAAGGGATTTGTCCCAATCATTCCTTCGTTCAGCTATACCATTAAGTTCTAAGGAATTGCATGGTGAATAGTAGATGTAGATTTATGTAAAGATAAAAAGAGATAAAAATGAAAACAATGATATATAGGGCATTTAGCCTCATACTTTTTTGCCTGACGTTGGTTTCCTGCAAAGATGATTTTGATATTCAAAAGCTGCAGGATCATTCCCGACTGGTGGTTTATTGCTTTCCTACCGAAGGTGATACTACGCTCGTCTGTGTAGCTAAGAGTCTGCCTGTAGCATCAGTAAAGGGGAATGTTGACATCTTATCCCGCGAAAAGGTAGATGCACATATTATATATAAGGTGAATGGGGTGGAGCAAACGGTGAAACGCATCGCAAACGAGGAAGAGGCTCAACTCTTTACCCGAAGCACAAACTCCGATGTGCTTTCGCAACTGGTAGGCCAGTATTATGTGGTAGGCAAGCAGAATGCTGGAGATAAAATCAGTCTCCAGGTTTCTGCTCAGGATTTCTCATCTGTTTCAGCATCTACTTATATCCCAGAGAAGGTAGGAGTGGAGTTGGGCGATGTTAAATTGGAAATGAAATCATCGGATGGTTATAACTCGATAACCATTGATAGGGTAGAAGCCATTTTCCATGATAATCCTTCTTCGGAAGATTACTATTCGGTGAAGCTCAGGTTACTGAATCGAGAAATGGACCGTGATCTGGGGCTGCTGACAGACAATGAACCCTTGTTGAACAAGAAGTCGAAGTTGGATGATGATTTCGGTATGGATGATTATGAGTATTTTGGTAATGCCTATATCTTCAATGATCGTACGATAAATGGCAAGACCTATACACTTCATCTGGATACCTACTCTAATTCATATCGTCAGTCATTTTATAGTTTTTCTTATGTAGTAGATTTATACAAGGTAACTCCTGAATATTATCGGTTTCTCAAGAGTATCAACGATGCACAGAGCAACAGTTGGGCAGATGTGGGCTTGATGCAGGTTACCCCTACCTATTCGAATGTAAAAGGAGGCTTCGGAGTGGTGGCTGGCTACAATATAAGTTCTGTTTCGAAGTTCTTCTGATTCCGAAGAGAATGGAGGAATATATACCAAATAAAAAAGTGAGGAGTATGAAAAGAAGTCTTTTTATCATTTTAGGTGCCTTGTGCTTTGCCATTGCCGGCAAGGCACAGATTACAGGACAATTTTAAAGGAAGAAAGGGATTCTATGATGAAGATCAACAAGAATGAACAGGAATTTGTGCTGAAGTATTTTCAGCCGAACAAGCTGGATACCCGGAAGGCCTTGCAGAAGGTGAAGGCTCGGGTTGGCATTGCTGATGAAGAGGTTTCGCATGCTGCAACTGTATCTTTACGCATGCGTCGCATCCGCTGGATAGCTGTGGCTGCATCTATTCTGGTGATCTTCACCATAGGAGCCTATACGCTTTTGCAGCCAAAGACGGTGACGCTTTCTGCCGAATCAGAAGTAGTGGCGTATCATTTGCCAGATGGAACGAAGGTATCGTTGATGCCTCATTCTTCTCTTTCCTATCAAAAAAATGATTGCAGAAAGGTGGAGATGAGGGGCTGCATCTATTATCAGGTGAAGCATGATGAACAGCATCCTTTCGATGTGATGGGAGAGCATGGACACGTAAGAGTGCTCGGTACCCAGTTTATGGTGGATGAAAGAACGGATGCTCCCGAAGTGATGGTAACCAGCGGAAAGGTGCTTTTCACAGCTCGTAACTCTGAAGAGGGTGTCTTCCTGATTAAAGGCAAGCGGGCACGTCTATTGAAAGGGGCTGCCCAACCTAAGTTGTTGGCAGATTATGATATCAATGATGTGGCATGGGCTACGCATCGTCTGCATTTTGACAACACTCCATTATCAGAAGTATTGGAGGAACTTTCTAAATTATCTGGTACAAGATATACGGCTTCTGATGAGAGCAAGCGTCTGACGGGTGACTTTGATACGAATTCCATCCCGCAGGTCATCCAAGTAATAGAAGAAACATTGGGTGTTCAGATAAGATAAGTGTGTGAATAAAATATCGTAAAAAGGGACAAACTTAGGAAAAGTAGTCAATAAAATGAGAAAATAAGTAAAAAGGGTGCATCTTTCGTATTGATTTAGGGTGATATTCAAAATTATTTTGTATCTTTGCCCTCGTAACAAATCAAACAATTTATAAAAAATAAAAGTATGGACTTTAACAAACTATTCTCATTGGAGGGTAAGGTTGCCCTCGTAACAGGTGCCGCATACGGTATCGGTTTCGCTATTGCTGAGGCTTATGCCAAGGCTGGTGCTAAGATTGCTTTCAATTGCCGTAGCCAGCACCACATGGATCAGGCTCTTGCAGATTACAAAGCAAAGGGTATTGAGGCAAAGGGTTATATCTGTGATGTAACAGACGAGGAACAGGTGAAAAACATGGTAGCTGACATCGAGAAGGAACTTGGTGTTATTGATATTTTGGTAAACAATGCAGGTATTATCAAGCGTATTCCTATGACAGAGATGTCTGTAGATGACTTCAAGCAGGTTATTGACATTGACCTCACTGCACCTTTCATCGTATCTAAGGCTGTTATCCCTGGTATGATCAAGAAGGGTCATGGTAAGATTATCAACATCTGCTCTATGATGAGCGAGTTGGGCCGTGAGACTGTTTCTGCATACGCAGCTGCCAAGGGTGGCTTGAAGATGTTGACACGTAACATCTGCTCAGAGTATGGTGAGTACAACATCCAGTGCAATGGCTTGGGCCCTGGTTACATCGCAACTCCTCAGACAGCACCTCTCCGTGAGCGTCAGGCAGATGGTAGCCGTCATCCATTCGACAGCTTCATTTGTGCAAAGACTCCTGCAGGTCGCTGGTTGGAACCAGAAGAGTTGGCTGGTCCTGCTGTTTTCTTGGCTTCAGATGCTTCTAATGCAGTGAATGGTCACATTCTCTACGTAGATGGTGGTATCTTGGCATATATCGGAAAACAGCCAAAATAAAGGATCAAACATGAAGATTTAAGTTTGAATAAACTTGAATAGAATAAAAAAATATAGGGCAGCCATAAAGGACTGCCCTATATTTATAATTAAAATAATCTTTACAATTATTTGTTGATTGCATCTGCAAGCTCAGCACCAGCCTTGAACTTAGCAACCTTTTTAGCTGCAATCTGGATCTTCTCCTTAGTAGCTGGATTGATACCCTCACGAGCAGGACGCTCGTTAATGCTGAATGTACCGAAACCTACCAACTGGATCTTGTCACCTGCAATGAGGGCTTCCTTCAATGCGTTTGTTGTAGCTTCAAGAGCGGCCTTAGCCTGTGCCTTTGTAATCTCAGCACCTGCTGCAATCTTGTCAATCAATTCTGTCTTGTTCATAATTTTTCGTTATTAAATGAATAATATTGTTGTTTCTTAGTTGAATTCGTTTACAAATATAGCTTTTTCTTGCGAAAGTTCAAATAAAAAAAGCAGAAAAGTGATGAAATTATTGAAATTTAAGTGTAATAAGTCTATTTTTTGGTGTTTTCACGGATATTTTTCGTAATTTTGTCGCCAAAATACAAATATTATTCAGATTATTAAACTGTTTATAGAAATAAAGTTATGCGCAATATTCCAATTGTAACAAAGAATTTGCTGATAGTGAATGTAGTAGCATTCCTGGCATGCATGCTGATGGACAAGAGTATGGGTGGCGGTTCTGGCCTGACAGATATGTTTGGGCTTCATTTTTTCCTGGCATCCGATTTCCATATTTATCAGTTAGTTACCTACATGTTTATGCATGGTGGTTTCCAGCATATTCTCTTTAATATGTTTGCCTTATGGATGTTTGGCTGTGTGGTTGAAAGAGTTTGGGGACCAAAGAAATTCCTTTTTTATTACATAGTGTGTGGAGTGGGAGCAGGTTTGTTCCAGGAAGCTGCACAGTATATTACCTATGTGGCAAAGGATATGGCAGCTTATGATTATGTTAGTGTTAATGGAGCCAGAATAACAATGGAGCAATATCTGAACCTATGGACTACCGTGGGTGCTTCAGGAGCTATTTATGCCATATTGCTTGCCTTTGGTATGATTTATCCAAACGAGCGTCTCTTCATTTTCCCGTTGCCAGTTCCTATTAAAGCTAAATTCTTCGTGATAGGCTATGCTGTCATAGAATTGGTTTCAACATTCTCTCTCTCTGATGACGGTGTGGCTCATATTGCCCATTTGGGAGGTATGGTCTTTGGATTCTTCCTGATCCGTTATTGGCGTAAGCAGATTGGTAATGGTTACTTTCAGTCTAATTCTGCTGATGCATTCGATAAGTTGAAAGGTATGTTCGGTGGAAAGCGTCGGGCAGGTAGAACGCATTTTACTTATACCAAGAATGAATCTTATAATCCGACTTATGAACAGGATGCTGAATGTAAGACCAATGAAAAGGTCGTATCTCAGGAAGAGATAGATAGGATCTTGGATAAGATAAGGAAAAGCGGTTATGATAGCTTGACTCAGAGTGAAAAGCAGATGCTCTTTGATCAGAGTAATAAGTAGGAAACTATGTTTAAAGGATTTAAGGAATTTACATATAAGATGGTAGCTGGTGCTAATGTGGCAACTATCATCATCATGTTGCTGGTGGGCTTTTCTGACTTCTTTCAGCCAGAAAAGTTCGCCGCATTGGCTAATCTTGGCTTACTTTTCCCGGTTTTTCTTATTGTTAACTTAGGCTTTTTGCTTTTCTGGTTGCTCTTCCGGTCTAAGTATGCCATTATTCCATTCTTAGGCTTCTTGATCTGTTTTGTTCCTGTCCGCAAGTATATGCCAATCAACTTTTCTGGCGAAACTCCAAAAGGTTGTATCAAAGTTCTATCATATAATACCTGGAATTTTGGTGCACAGACAGAGGATGCCGAAGGAACTAATATCTGTATTGCTTATCTGCAGGAGCAGGATGCTGATATTGTTTGTCTGCAGGAAGCATGTCCTACTTCCCGGAATATTGAGCAGATAGATAGCATGCTCAAGCCCATGTATGCTTATCAGGATACAACGATGCACGTGAATGGCGGAAATTGTCTTATGTTGCTCAGTAAATACCCCATTCTTTCAAAAGAGCGAATTCCTTATGAATCGAAAGGAAATATGAGTGTAGCGTATCGTCTGAAAGTGAAAGATAGAGAGGTCCTTCTCATCAATAATCATTTGGAAACTACCGGCTTAAGTTTAGAGGACAGACGCCAGTTCAAGAATCTTGTTATCGGGAAATTACAGGTTGATACTGCAGAAGAAACGTCCAAGCTGCTCGTTGTAAAACTTGCCGAGGCAACAAAGAAACGGGCTCCTGAGGCTGAGGCTGTAGCAAAATACATTCAGCAGCATAAAGAACAGAGTATTATTTTGTGCGGTGACTTTAATGATGGTCCTATCTCTTATGCTCATCGAACGATAGCTAAAGATTTGACGGATTGCTACATTGCAAGTGGTAACGGACCGGGTATCAGCTATCATCATGGAGGCTTTTTTGTTCGCATTGACAATATCATGTGTTCAGACGATTGGGAGCCTTATGAATGTAAAGTTGATGATAAAATCGCCGTTTCAGACCACTATCCTATCATTTGTAAGCTAAAAATGCACCCTAAAAAGCAAAAATAGAGCAAATTATTCTTATATAAGAAAAAAAATGCTTATTTTTGCACAACTTTATGGAGGTTTTTTAAAAGAATCCCTAAAAGCAATTGAAAAGAAATAAATAATTAATAACAATAAATAGAAATGCAAAACAAAGGAATTGTAATTTGTGTAGCCGTCTTACTGACCCTCGCAAGTATCTTCTATTTGTCATTCTCGTTTGCCACACGTTACTATGACAGCGAGGCTGCAAAGATTAAAGATCCTATTGCTCAGCAGGATTATAAGGATTCTGTTAAGTACTTAGGTGTTTATTCTTACCAGAACTGCTTGGAGACTCAGATTGGTCTTGGACTTGACCTTAAGGGCGGTATGAATGTAATTCTTGAGATTTCTGTACCTGATGTACTTGAAAACCTTGCCGATCATAAGACCGACGCTGGTTTTACCAATGCCATGAAGGAAGCTAGAGCTCAGGAAGAAGCTAACGGTGGTGACTTCGTGTCACTTTTCATTAACGCTTATCATAAGAGCGCACCAGGTCATAAACTCGCAGAAGTGTTCGCTACCCAGCAGTTGCAGGGCAAGGTCTCTCCTCAGAGCAGCGACGCAGAGGTAGAGAAGGCTATCCGCGCTTCTGTACAGGATGCTATTGACAACTCTTTCAATGTTGTCCGCACCCGTATCGATAAGTTCGGTGTTGTACAGCCTAACATCCAGAAGTTGGAAGGTCAGCAGGGCCGTATCATGGTAGAAATGCCAGGTATCAGCCAGCCAGAGCGTATGCGTAAGATGCTTCAGGGTAGTGCAAACCTTGAGTTCTGGGAGACATACAACTCAGAGGAAATCGCTCCTTATCTCCAGCAGCTTGATACTCGTATCGCAAATGGTGATAATGGTGAGGAGGAGAAAGACTCTGTTGCTGCTGATACAACTGTTGCAAAGAAAGAAGTTGCTAAGGCTGAACCTAAGAAGGCTGAGGCTAAGTTCTCTATCAAGAAGAAGGACGATGCTGCAAGCAAGGTAGGAGAGGATGCTCAGAATGCTGCTGCTATCAAGGCTCACCCATTGTTGGCTCGTTTGCAGCTCGGTGGTGGTTTGAGCACTGTTGGTTATGCTAGCGTTCGCGATACTGCTGCCATCAACAAGATTATCTACTCTGCTGTGGCTAAGCGCGTTTTGCCATCAGACTTGCGTCTGCTTTGGAGTGCTAAGCCTGCTGATAACCTGAAGGTTAAGAATATCTATGAGCTTCACGCCTTGAAGGTGACTACCACTACAGGTCGTGCTCCTTTGGAGGGTGATGTAATTACCGATGCTAAGGATGAGTTCGACCAGATGGGTTCTCCTGTTGTTAGCATGAAGATGAATACTGAGGGCGCACGTAAGTGGGCTCAGATGACTAAGGCTAACGTAGGTAAGGCTATTGCTATCGTTTTGGATGGCGTAGTTTACTCTGCTCCTCGTGTAAACGGCGAGATTGATGGTGGTAGCTCTCAGATTTCCGGTAACTTCACTATCGAGGATACCAAGGACTTGGCTAACACATTGAAGTCTGGTCGTATGCCAGCTCCTGCACGTATCGTTCAGGAGGAGGTTGTAGGTCCTACACTCGGTGCACAGTCTATCCAGATGGGTATTGTGTCATTCGTTGTAGCTTTCGTACTCCTGATGGTTTACATGGTGATGATGTACAACATCATTCCTGGTATGATGGCTAACCTGGCTTTGCTCGTCAACGTATTCTTCACGTTGGGTATTCTGACGTCCTTCCAGGCGGCTCTGACGTTACCAGGTCTTGCCGGTATGGTCTTGTCTCTGGGTACTGCCGTGGATGCCAATGTGCTTATCTATGAACGTATCAAGGAGGAGCTCCGCTCCGGTAAGGGTATGAAGCAGGCTGTAGCTGCCGGTTATGGCAACGCTTTCTCTGCTATCTTCGACTCTAACTTGACATCTTTGATTACTGGTGTTATCCTGTTGACTACCGGTACAGGTCCTATCCGTGGTTTCGCTACTACATGGATCATCGGTATCGTAGTTTCATTCTTCACTGCTGTGTTCCTGACTCGTCTGGTTTACGATTATAAGTTGAACCACGATAAGTGGATGCACTGCAAGTTTGATACTCCAGTTTCTCACAACCTGATGCAGGGTAAGAAGTACAAGTTCATGTCTATGTACAAGACTACCTTCACCGTTGCCATCGTAGCAGCTGTGGTATTCATCGGTAGCTTCTTTGTTCGTGGCTTGAGTAAGAGTATCGATTTCACTGGTGGTCGTAACTATGTAGTACAGTTCGAGAATCCTGTAGAGCCTGAGCAGATCCGTACCGTTCTTGGTGATGCATTCGTCAATGCAGATGGTTCTAAGGCAACTACTGGCGCTATTGCTATCGGTACAGACGGTAAGACTATCCGTGTATCTACCAACTATATGATTGAGAGCAACAGTCCAACTGTTGACGATGAGGCTGAGACTATCCTTTACAATGCCTTGAAGAAGGCTAACCTGGTTTCTCAGAAGAGTGTTGAGGCATTCAAGAACCCAGATGTTCGTCAGGGTGGTTCTATCATCAGTAGTACAAAGGTAGGTCCTTCTGTAGCTAAGGATATCACTATGGGTGCTATCTATAGTGTGCTCTTCGCCTTGATTGCTATCTTCCTCTACATCCTGATACGTTTCCGCAACGTAGCCTTCTCTGTAGGTTCTACAGTAGCTTTGGCATTCGATGCCTTGACCGTTATCGGTTTCTACTCACTCCTGTGGGGTCTCGTTCCATTCTCATTGGAGATTGACCAGACCTTCATCGGTGCTATCCTGACCGTGGTAGGTTACTCTATCAACGATAAGGTGGTAGTATTCGACCGTATCCGTGAGAACTTGAAGTTGCATCCTAAGGGCGACCGTCAGCAGCTCTTCAATGCATCTATCAATGAGACATTGGCTCGTACCATCAATACATCTACATCTACATTGCTCGTGTTGCTCTGTATCTTCATCCTCGGTGGTGACAGCATCCGCAGCTTCTCATTCGCAATGATCCTGGGTGTTGTATTCGGTACATTGTCATCTATCTTCATTGCATCTCCAATGGCTTACATCGTTCTTGGTCGTAAGATTAAGGAAGAGCCAGCTGAGGAGGTTGCAGAAGTTAAGTAATCAGAAACTCTTCATTCTTTCTCTGTCCGATGTATGTCGGATAGAGAAAGATACTGGAAAGAATATAAAAATAATAAAGGTCGCTTCCTGATTGTCAGGAGCGACCTTTATTGTTTTATCATCTCTGGAATGATAAGGAAAGTACGTGGTCCCACCGAGAATCGAACTCGGATCAAAGGTTTAGGAAACCTCCGTTCTATCCGTTAAACTATAGGACCATTGTAAACCGACTGCAAAGATACATCAAATCGTTGACAATACAAAATAAAATGTTATGTTTTTCACTCTCATCTTATCAAGTTTCCTCACTTTTGTGGAGTTGAACTGCGAAAACCTCTTCGATACGAAGCATGATTCGCTGAAGAATGACTATGAATTCCTGCCACAGAGCAGTTACAAGTGGACGCCTTATCGCTATTGGCGCAAGCTGGCAAATCTTTCCAAGACTATAGTAGCTTTGGGTTATGAAGATTTGTCGCTTGTTGGTACCGCCTCCCCAGATAATCCTTCAAGACCCTCGGAGAAGTCCTGGCATGTTCCCGATTTTGTGGCGCTTTGCGAAGTGGAGAACGATAGTGTGCTGTTTGATTTAACCCGGCGTTCAGCTCTTCGCGGTGTGAATTATGATTATGTGATGACCGATTCGCCTGATGAACGAGGCATAGATGTGGCTTTGCTTTATCAGCCATCTTCTTTTGCGCTTATACAGTTCCGTTCCATCCGCATCAAGCCGCTGCCTGATACTCGCTCTACGAGAGATATTCTCTATGCTTCGGGGCGGATTATGAATGATGATACGCTCCATGTCTTTGTATTGCATGCGCCTAGCCGTCGTGGCGGCGAACAGGTTTCGCGTCCCTACCGCCTGCAGGTAGCCAGCCAGCTGGTTTCTGCTGTAGATTCTATCTATGCGCTCAATGATAGTGCAAGGATTATCGTAGCCGGCGATTTCAACGATTATTCCGATTCTCCGGCTCTTCGTTATCTTTATCAGCATCACCTTATTAATATATCTGTTGGCGTCAAAGGCTCTCATGGTGCCAAGGCTACTTATCGCTGGCATGGAGATTGGCGAAGTCTTGACCAGATTCTCTTCAGTCCTTCGCTTTCCCGGCTTAAAATGAGTTGTCAGATAGGAGATTTGCCATTCCTCTTAGAAGATGATGAGAAATATGGCGGAAAGAAACCTTTCCGCACCTATCTCGGTCCCCGATATTTGGGTGGATACAGCGATCATCTTCCGCTTGTTGCCAAGTTTAAGATAGAGGATGGATATGAATAAAAAAAACAGGTATGCTCAGATTTTTACTGAACATACCTGTCTGTATATTTAGTGAGATTTTTTCTCTTCTGCCTGATTATCCGTAGATAACATTACCGTTCTCATCCTCATAAGGAGTCATATCCTTAGCATACTGGTTCATAGCACGGAGGCTCATACCCATTGATGAGAAACCACCATCGTGGAAGAGGTTCTGCATGGTTACCTTGCGGGTGAAGTCAGAGAACATCATCACGCAGTAGTTAGCGCAATCCTCAGCTACGGCGTTTCCGAGTGGAGACATCTTGTCGGCGAAGTCCATCATGTTCTCGATATCCTTGATACCCTTACCTGCTGTTGTAGCTGTAGGGCTCTGAGAGATGGTGTTGATACGCACGTGCTTCTCACGACCATAAATGTAACCGAAGCTGCGGGCGATACTTTCGAGCATGCTCTTGGCATCAGCCATATCGTTGTAACCGAAGAATGTACGCTGAGAAGCTACGTATGTGAGAGCTACTACAGAACCCCACTCGTTGATAGCATCCAACTTCTTGGCTACCTGCAACATCTTGTGGAAAGAGATAGCAGAGATGTCCAATGTCTTGTTCAGGAAGTTGTAGTCGAGGTCATCGTATGTACGATGCTTGCGAACGTTAGGGCTCATAGCTACAGAGTGGAGCACGAAGTCGATTTTGCCACCGAGTTTCTCCTGAGCCTCTGTGAATACCTTTTCCAAGTCTTCTACGCTAGTCGCATCAGCTGCGATGATAGGAGCGTTGATCTGTTCAGCGAGCTTATCCAGCGTACCCATACGCAAAGCCATAGCTGTATTACTAAGTGCGATAGTAGCACCCTCTTCAGCAGCTTTTACAGCTACTTTCCAAGCGATTGATTCCTCATTGAGTGCACCGAAGATGATGCCACGCTTGCCTTTTAACAAATTGTGAGTCATTGTTATCTTAATACTTTTGTTTATACTAACGACAATCCCCTACATATATCCTATATATATAATAAGGTGTAAAACCACTTTGTTTTGTTCTAGTCGTTGAAATCGTGCGCAAAATTACGAAAAATGTGCAATATACCCAAATTTTTTAACTAAAAAGTGCCGTAAACGTTTTCTTTTTTGTGGTATGTCAAGTATTTCGCTCCCTGCAGTCAGTATGATATTCTATTTATTCTTTGCAGATAATAAGCCTGAAACAGATATATCTTATGCTTATAGATAACGTATCTGTTGGTCTGAGGAATTAGATTTGTAGGGTTCCTGACATATGCCAACAAGGTTCCTGACATATGTCAACAATGTTCCTGACATATGCCAAACGAGTTATTGACATATGTCAGCAACCTTGCTGGCATATGCCGGCAACCATACGGAACCAGTTGTTAGAACCGATGAACCGTAGAACTGTGACAATTTAATCTATTTGTTCTACGTATTTAAGCAATACGTCTTACCCGGCAGATGCCTGTATAGATAACTTAAGAACCTTCTTATTTCTGTTCTTACAAATCGTTGTCTTATTGCAGCAAAAATATCCTTTTTGTTGCAATATGACAAGGTAGAAGTGTTAAAAACAGACTTTTTTATGTACGTTATTAAATTTTTCTTTCAAAATATTTGCAAATATCCGAAAAAAAATCTAATTTTGCAGCCGATTATTATAAATTTATTAATTATTATCTAATAAAGAGAGAGATTATGTTTAAAAGAATCGCTTTATTTGTGGGGGGGCAATTCTCAGTTGTGGAGTAGCCTTTGCCCAAACATCTGTTACCGGTAAGGTAGTAGCTTCAGAGGATGGTGAGCCTGTTATTGGCGCATCAATCAAGGTAGCTGGTACTAATACGGGTACTGTTACGGATGTCGATGGAAACTTCAGTTTGAATGTTCCAGCCGGCTCCAAGTTGGAGATTACCTATATAGGTATGAATCCACAAACTGTCAAAGCAAGTTCTAACATGAAGATTGTTTTGACTTCTGATAACAAATCCTTGGATGAGGTGATTGTTACAGGTTATGGTAACTTCAAGAAATCCTCATTTACAGGTGCTGCTGCTTCCATGTCAACAGCTAAGTTGAGTGATGTTCCTTCACTTTCTGTTGAAGATAAGCTTTCTGGTAATATCCCAGGAGTTTCTATTTCTTCTTTCTCTGGCCAGCCAGGTGCAATGAACTATATCCGTATTCGTGGTATGGGTTCTATCAATGCAGGTAACGATCCATTGATTGTGATTGATGGTACTCCTGTGAACTCTGGTAACTTGAGTGGTTTCAATGATGGTTCCACACAAGATGGTTACAATGGTTCTGGTACCAATGCACTTTCTACATTGAACAGCAACGATATCGAATCTATCACTGTTATCAAGGATGCTGCCGCAGCCTCTTTGTATGGTTCTCGTGCAGCCAATGGTGTGCTTGTCATTACAACCAAGAGTGGTAGTGCAGGTAAGACCCAGGTTGATTTCCGTAGCGACTGGGGATTCTCTAACATGGCTATCAACTATCGTCCAACGTTGGATGGTGATTCTCGTCGTGCCTTGATTTATCAAGGCTTGAAGAACTATGCTTACGACAATATTGATGGTACAACCGATGCTTCGGCTGCAGCATATGCTGATGCTAATATTGATGATTATGCAGCAAAACCAGAGAATGGCTGGGCTAATTGGCGTGACGCTCTCTTCAAAAATGGTTCTAACCAGAACTATCAGGCAAGTGTAACTGGTGGTAATGATAAGACCAAGTTCTATGCATCTTTGTCATATGCAAAGCAGAATGGTATTGTTGACCGTTCAGGCTTGGAACGTATGACAGGTAATGTAAACGTTTCCCATCGTTTTGGTAAGTTCAAGTTGGATGCTAGCTCAATGATTTCATCTATGCATCAGAACTCTGCCATGGATGGTGGCGCTTCTTTTGCTGGTGCCATCTCAAGTGCAGTATGGTTCCTCGGCCCTTCTAATGCTATCTATGACAAGAATGGTAATTTGCTGACAAAGACAGATGGTGCTTATAACAATGGTTATAACCCTATTTATGAGAACCAGCACATGTCTGATAGAACCAACACGACACGTTCTTACAGCACCTTGGCTCTCGAATGGAACATTTGGGACAACTTGAAGTTGCGTGAGAAGGTAGCTTACGACTACATCAACTCTACCGAGGATGTGCTTTGGGACAAATACTGTGGTAATGGTTCTGGCTCAAATGGTGTGATGCAGCGTACTTACAATGAGTGGACAACCATGAACACTCAGACACAGTTGACATACAATAAGTCTTTTGGTGCCCACAATGTGGATGCTTTGCTTGGTTTCGAGACAGAGGCATGGCATAACAACAACTCATACGCTTCCGGTACAAAATTCCCTGGCAACTTGTATGAGTTCGCTAACTCTGGCGAAACCTCTATGGTGAGTTACAAGGATGACTCAAAGATGACTTCTTTCTTGGGTCGTGTCAACTACAACTATAACGATTTGTATTATGCTGGTGTAAGCTATCGTCGTGATGGTAGTTCTCGTATGGCACGTGAGAATCGTTGGGGTTCGTTCTGGTCTGTATCTGGTGCTTGGCGTTTTGGTGCAGAAAAGTTCATGGATTCTATCAAGGATATATTGAGCGATGGTAAGATTCGTGTATCTTATGGTGTGAACGGAACTCTTCCATCTGGCTTGTATAGTTACATGAACCTTTATAAGTATGGTGAGTACTACAATGGTAGCAATGGTATGGGTATCATTGGTGTAGCCAACAAGGACTTGAAGTGGGAGCAGAACAAGGCTTGGAACTTTGGTCTTGACTTGACATTCCTCAACCGTATCTCTGTAACATTGGATTACTACGTTCGTAATACATCCAATTTGATTATGAATCGTCCTATCTCTATGATTCCAGGTTACTATGATGATTCTTCTCTGTTGGCTACCATGGCTCAGAATGTAGGTTCTATGCGTAACCAAGGTATTGAGGTGACCATTTCTTCTACCAACATTCAGAAGAAGGACTTCCTTTGGACTACTTCTCTGAACTTTGGTCATAACTCCAACAAGGTAACAGAGTTGACTGGTGATGATGACAAGATTATCAGCGATGCCATGATTCATCAGGTAGGTAAGCCTTACTATTCTTACTATATGTATGAGTATGCAGGTGTTGACCCTGAGACAGGTTTGGAGAGCTATTACATCAATGATGGAACTGAGAATGCTCGCAAGACCACTACTAATGTAGCTGAGGCAAATAAGACTATTGTTGGTCATCATGAGCCAGCACTTGAGGGCGGTTTGTCTAACTTCATCAAGTGGAAGTTTATCGACTTCAACTTTACTTTGACCTATAAGTTGGGCGGTGACTCTTACGATTATGCTACTTGGTTGCACGATAATGGTGGTACATACGCCCTCTATGGAGCAATCCCTTCTTACTATAAGTTGGAGGATATGTGGCAGAAGCCAGGCGATAATGCTAAGTTGCCTAAGTTCCAGGCTGGTTATGGTAAGCGTGTGTTGTCTTCTCGTTGGTTGATGCCTAACGATTATCTTCGCTTGAAGAACCTTACCTTAGGTTTCTCAGCACCAAAGGAGTGGATCAGCAACCTTGGCTTGAGCAAGGCTCGTGTATATTTCTCTGCCAACAACTTGTTGACCTGGAAGTCTAAGGATCTTTATGTTGATCCAGAGACACCAGCGGATGGCTTGTGTACATTCGAAATGCCAGCTTTGAGAACTTATACATTTGGTATCGAACTTAGTTTCTAATTTATAAAAGAACGAAATACAATGAAAGTATTAAAATCAATATATAAGGTAATGGGCTGCGCTATTTTGGCAGCCAGCCTGTCATCTTGCGTCAATGATTGGTTGGACGTAGCTCCTTCTGATGGTACAGATGCCGATGCAGCCTTGACCAGCAGTTCAGACTTGGATGCTGCGAGAACGGGTATGTACAAGGCTTTGAAAGGAAACAGCAGCTTGGTAGATTACTATGGTCAGCAATTCTTCGTTTATGGTGATGTTCATGCAGGTGATGATTATCAGTATAATAATCTTGGTGGTTCTAACCGTGCAAGTTTCTACTATGATATGAACTATCAGACAGCATCAGAATTCAACACAAGTACAGTATCATGGCAGTCTCCATATGTTGTAATTGGACGTGCAAACAGAATTATTGCAGCTGCAGAAGGTGGAAAATTAAGTGATGCTGTTGAAGCAAAAGCAAAAATTGAACAGTACGCAGCAGAGTCTAAAGTTCTACGTGCTCTTGCCCACTTCGATCTTGTGAGAATTTACGGAAAGCCATATACAGAGGATCAGGGTGCATCTCTTGGTGTACCATTGGTAACAGGAGTGCTGGAGTCTAATGCAAAACCTGCTCGTAGCACTGTTGCTGAGGTTTACACCCAGGTAGTGAAGGATTTGACTGAGGCTATCAGCTCTAATGCTCTTGCTACAGAGACAGAACCAGGTTATGTAAGCGTTTGGGGAGCAAAGGCAATCCTTTCTCGTGTTTATTTGAATATGGGTGATTATGCTAACGCCTTGTCTGTTGCTGAGGATATTATCAAGAATTCTGGCGCAGCGTTGTGGACTCGTGACCAATACTTCAAGGCATGGGATGCTTCAACTCCTAATGAGAGTGAGTTCTTGTTCCGTCTCAATGTGGCAGGTTCTACAGACAGCAATGACTTGAATGGTATCGGTAACCTCCAGCAGCGTGATGGCTACAAGGAAATGGTTGCTACTAAGAAGTTTGTTGACATGCTTACTTCAGACCCAAAAGATGTTCGTAACGATATGTTCTTGCCTGCAACTGCAGCCAAAGAGGTGGAAACTTATGGTACCAACAAGGTATATCTGAACAAGTTGCGTGGTCAAGGTGGTAATCTTCGTAATGTTACTATCGTTCCAATTATCCGTCTTTCTGAGGTTTACTTGACAGCTGCAGAGTGTGCATTTAGAAATAATGACAAGACTAAGGCTGTAGAGTATCTGAATGATTTGGTAAAGAACCGTACCACAACTGTGGCTTCTTTGGCTACAGTGGATAACATCACACTTGAGCGTATCTTGATTGAGCGTCGTAAGGAGTTGATTGGCGAGGGACAGCGTTACTTTGATGCTTTGCGTAATAACGAGACTATCACCCGTTATACAAGTGAAGCTGATAAGGGTTGGCACAAGACATTGAGCAAGGATGCTCAGTCTTTCAACCGTGATTACTTCAAGGCTATTGCTGCCATTCCGCAGGCAGAGATCAACGCCAACCCTAACATCAAGCAGAATACGGGTTACGGTGAGTAATCGCTGTGATGGAATATTTTAATAAGATAATATTTTTAATCAACGATATAGGAATGCCATGAGTGGCATTTTCTATAAATCTCTCGGGAGAGGCTGGCTGTGAAGCTCGCCTCTCTTTTTTTTGTCTTTTTATTTGCGTATCTGATATTTTATTCGTAACTTCGCACCGTCTAAAGAAATATGGCTATGGAAGAGATAAGAAAATACCCAGTAGGAATGCAAACGTTCTCTGATATACGAGAGGGTAATTATGTGTACGTAGATAAGACAAGGTATATTGTCGATTTCTTGCGTAATGGTTCTAAATATGTGTTTCTGAGTCGTCCAAGACGATTCGGTAAGTCGCTTTTTGTCTCTACGCTCCAGGCATATTATGAGGGCAGGAAGGAACTGTTTGATGGTTTGGCACTTGGCGAATATGAGAAAGAATGGGTGAAGCATCCTGTTCTTCACTTCGACATGAGTACTGCCAAAAATCAGACACCCGAAGGGTTAGAAGAGATGCTGGGCTACATGCTTTCAGAATACGAGCAGGTCTATGGACGTGACGAATTGGCGGTGCAGCCGAGCCAGCGTTTGCAGTCTTTGGTAAAGCGTGCCTATAAGCAGACGGGTCAAAAGGTGGTCGTTTTGATAGACGAATATGATGCTCCTCTCTTGGATGTCGTGCATGAGAAGGAAAGTTTGATGCCATTGCGCTTGGTTATGAGGAAGTTCTATAGCCCATTGAAATATCTCGACCCTTGGCTGGAATTTACCTTTATCACGGGTATCACCAAGTTCTCTCAGTTGAGTATCTTTAGCGAGATCAATAATTTGGATAATATCAGCATGTTCGATCAGTATTCTGCTATCTGTGGTATCAGCAAGACTGAATTGCTGACGGCGATGAAGCCTGATGTTGAGTTGCTAGCCAAGTCTTTGGGAAAAACTTTTGATGAAACGGTTGCCGAGTTGAGTTCATATTATGATGGTTATCATTTCAGTAAAAAATCAGAAGATGTGTTTAATCCGTTTAGTCTGGTTAAAGCGTTGAGAAGTAAGGAAATAGCAGCTTATTGGTTTAGTTCAGGTACTCCTGCATACATTATCAACACTTTACGCAAACATCATGTGGGGGTGATGGATATAGAACAGAAATCCGTAGGGGTGGATGATTTCGATGTCTCTCCTGAGCAGATGACTTCTGCTTTACCATTGCTTTATCAGAGTGGGTATCTCACCATCAAGAAGTATAACCCTATCTTGCAGAGCTATCAGCTGGATTATCCAAACAAGGAAGTGCGTGTAGGGATGGTTCGTTCCTTGGCTCCTAACTATCTCTCTCCAATATCGTTGAACAATAATAGTTTCATCTTCGACTTTTTGGAGCAACTATATAACAATAATATGGATGGTGCTTTGCAGAAAATGCAGGCTTATCTCGCCAGTATCTCCAATCGACTTGCCAACAAGAACGAGAAGGACTTCCAAACGGTCTTTTATCTCATTTTTAATTTGATGGGTGCTTACATCTTGGTGGAGGAGGATAGTGCAATAGGCAGAGCAGATGCCGTTCTTCATATGCCGGATACAATCTATGTGATGGAACTGAAGTTTGATAAGACGGCTGAGGAAGCTTTGCAACAGATAGATGATAAAGGCTATCTCATTCCTTATTCAGCTGACGGCAAACGAATGGTAAAAGTAGGAATCAACTACGACAGCCAGAAGCGAACCATTGGTGAATGGAAGATAGCAGAAGGATAAATATTGCTTTTATTTGTCAGCTATGATACTAAAATATGTAATAGCGGACAAATAAAAGCTTTGTTTTTTTACTATTGATTACAGATTAAGCGAGTGGCATTTTATTACGTTTTATCCCCATGTTATTCGATTTTTTTGTGATAAATCACACTTTTGACGAATACTGGGGGAAGAATGCTGGCTGTAAAGCTCGCTTCTTTCCAAGAAAAACTACATTTTTCCTACCGAACTTGGTGTTAAAAATTACACTTTTCTTTTAAATATTCTTTTTCTCATAACTTGCTGATTTTGAGCGCAAAGATACATATAAGTTCCAAATCCCCCAAATGTTTTTTGTTAAAATGTTCCAAATCCCCCAAATGTTTATCTTTTAATCGGGATGAGGAAAACTTTCCAAGAAAAAAAACACGGACAAATTGAATTTGTCCGGACAAATTTGTCCGGCATGATATAAATCACTGATTATAAGAAGATTATGAAGATGCCGGACAAACAACCGGACAAATTCAATTTGTCCGTGTTATATTTTTGGGGCATAAACACAGCTTTGTCATGGTGCAAACTATGACTTATGCTCCAGAAAACGGTGAGTTGAGGGGAAGAAAACTATGAGTTGTATTTGTTAACACTTTGCGAGAACAGGTCTTTCATGGAGAAAAATGGCAGTAGGATGCAATATTATCCCTTGTTTCTTGTTATTATGATATACAAACTGTTGTGGAAATGAAAAAGAAAATAGTTATAATGATGGTGCTGTTGCTTGCTGTTGTGGGAGCAAAGGCACAAGAAGTGGAGAATCCGGTAGGCAGATTCTCGGTAATTCCCCGTATCGGTGTAACTCTGGCTAACTGGAGCGGGTTGACTCTGGAAACTTTGGATGGAACCTCGCTAGAGTCTAAGTATCAGGCAGGATTCATGGGCGGCGCAGATGTGGAATATCGCATAAATAAGAGCCTGGGTATTACGCTGGGTGCTTATTATGCCCGACAGGGTATGCGCTTCCCTGACTGTGAGTTGACTGAGAATGCTGAAAAAGGGGAATATACAGGTATTAAGAATCATCATGTGAACCTCGATTATATCCAGGTACCGCTCATGCTGAAAGCCTATCTTGTAGAGGGCTTGTCGGTGAATGCAGGTGTTCAGGTGGGATTCCTCTGTGGTGACGGCAAGGTGAAAAGAGAGGAAACCGACCTTCAGAAGGACAAAAACGGGTCTATTACATACAAGGATATGCATGAAGCCGAAGCTCTTTGGCCTGCCAAGAAGGTGGATGTAGCCATTCCTCTGGGCTTGAGCTATGAATATATGAACGTGATTCTGGATGCCCGTTATAACGTGAGCCTGATGAAGGCTAGCAAGGGTGATTGGGATAACTGTAAGAACAAGGCTCTGACCTTTACCGTGGCTTATCGTTTTACATTATAAAAGAATATTTTGGATAGAAATAAGAAAAGCCTCAAATCCGCAAAGGATTTGAGGCTTTTACCTTATCTGATAATCAGATGATTCTATGGTTCTTTATCCAACCTGGCTTCCTGGCTTAACCTTGCCAAGGAGAGAAGTTACGTTCAATGAGCCGTCGAAGTTGACAGCACTCAGAATCATACCCTGACTCTCGATGCCCATCATCTTGCGAGGAGCAAAGTTGGCTACGAACAATACGTCCTTGCCGATCAGCTGCTCTGGCTCGTAGTAGGCTGCGATACCTGAACAGATGGTGCGCTCTACGCCAGAACCATCGTCGATGGTGAACTTCAGGAGTTTCTTAGACTTCTTTACCTTCTCGCAGTTCAGAATGTGACCTACGCGGATATCGAGTTTCTCGAAATCATCGAAGCTAACCTCTGGCTTGATAGGAGCAGCCTGGTAAGAAGCCTCCTCGTTAGCCTTCTTGGTGTCAGCAAGCTTCTGGAGCTGTCTTTCGATAACCTCATCCTCAATCTTCTCGAAGAGCAATTCTGGCTCACCGAGCTGGGTACCAGCCTTGAGCAAATCTGTGCTGCCGAGCTGAGTCCACTCGAAGTTAGGCATATTGATCATCTTGCGGAGTTTCTCAGAAGAGAATGGCAAGAATGGCTCGAAGGCGATAGCGAGGTTGGCAACCAACTGCAGGGAGATGTTCAGGATGGTCTCCACACGCTTAGGATCGGTCTTCCAAACCTTCCAAGGCTCACACTCTGTGATGTATCGGTTACCGATACGAGCCAGGTTCATGGCCTCTTTCTGAGCCTCACGGAACTTGAATACGTTGAGATACTGCTCTACCTTCTCCTTCACGTCCTTAAACTCAGCGATAGCCTTCTCATCTACCACCTGCAATTCACCACAGGCAGGAACTACGCCACCCCAATACTTCTTGGTGAGCTGGAGGGCACGGTTTACGAAGTTACCGTAAACGGCAACCAACTCAGAGTTGTTGCGCTCCTGGAAATCCTTCCAGGTAAAGTTGTTGTCCTTGGTCTCAGGCGCATTGGCTGTCAATACATAGCGCAATACATCCTGCTTGCCTGGCAAATCTACGAGATACTCGTGCAACCATACAGCCCAGTTGCGGGATGTTGAAATCTTATCATCCTCCAGGTTCAGGAACTCGTTGGCTGGTACGTTGTCTGGCAAGATATAGTCGCCGTGAGCCTTCAGCATAGTAGGGAAGATGATGCAGTGGAACACGATATTGTCCTTACCGATGAAGTGAACAAGACGAGTTTCAGGATCCTGCCACCACTTCTGCCATGTTCCCCACTTTTCTGGATGAGCATCGCAGAGTTCCTTGGTATTAGAAATGTAGCCGATAGGTGCATCGAACCAAACGTAGAGCACCTTTCCATCTGCACCCTCTACTGGAACAGGAATACCCCAATCCAAGTCGCGTGTCATCGCACGTGGCTGAAGATCCATATCCAACCAACTCTTGCATTGGCCGTAAACATTGGTACGCCACTCTTTGTGGCCTTCCAGAATCCACTTCTTCAACCAATCCTGATACTTGTTCAATGGAAGATACCAGTTCTTGGTAGGCTTCTTTACGAGACCATGACCAGGGTTGTTCTTGTTGGTAGGGTTGATGAGCTCCTCAGGAGAGAGGGTAGCACCACATTTCTCGCATTGGTCGCCATAAGCACCCTCTGCACCACAGCGAGGGCAAGTACCTACGATATTACGGTCGGTAAGGAATTCGCCGGTAACCTCATCGCAGAACTGCTCCTCTACCTTTTCTTCCAATACGCCCTTGTCATAGAGTGTGCGGAAGAAGTCTGAAGCAAACTTATTGTGAGTAGGCGAAGTGGTACGGCTGTAAATATCAAAAGAGATACCGAAGTCCTCGAAACTCTTCTTGATGAGGTTATGATAGCGGTCAACCACCTCCTGTACGGTAATTCCTTCTTTCTTGGCACGGATAGTAACAGGTACACCATGCTCATCGCTACCGCCGATGAAGACAACATCTTGCTTCTTGAGGCGGAGATAGCGAACATAGATATCGGCTGGCACGTATACACCTGCCAGGTGACCGATGTGCACACCACCGTTGGCATAAGGCAAAGCCGCAGTCACGGTAGTACGTTTAAAGTTCTTTTGTTCCATATTAGCTAATATATTTTTGTTATTTGGCTGCAAAATTACAAAAAATGTTGGAGATAAGAAAGGATTCTCGTCGCTTTTTCTTACTTTTATATATAATAAGGTGTAAAAAAGCTGGGTTCTTTAGTTTTTTATGGTAAGGGAAAGGGGAGGACTGGATACGAAAAAAGGCTCTTTGCATCTCTGCAAGAGCCTCAAATCTTGTACATTTCCTTCAGACTCCTCCCTGATAGGAGTGTACCTAACATTATCATTTACCTTTCTAAGAACGATTATTCGTTCTGACAACTTATGTTGTTGACCTTTTACAATCTAATTACCTTAGTATGTAGAAAACTTCCTCCTTATATATTTTTATCTATAGAGAGATTTCTTACATTACGTTCATATAGGCGATAACGGCCAACTCTGCAAGAAGAATTACGAAACCAATCTTCTTTACTGCGTTTGTAATTTTAAAAATGCAATCCATAATTTTAATAGTTTTGTTGTTAATAATTAAACTAGCGTTGTGCTAGCGTTCTTTTTACGTTTGCAAAGGTAATGCATTTTTTTATCCTATATGGGGTAATTTTTGTTAGAATTAGTGATTTTCGTAAATTTAAAAGCTAATTTAAATCAAATACTCCACCCTAGAGAACAGAATTTACCCTTTATTGGACGATTTTAGTATTCATCTTTGTCCGATTTTTATAGTGTTTTTGTGTTTATGGGGTAATATTTTTGTAGTAACAAAAGAAAATAGCCATTCTAAAACAGATTTGTAATTGTTTTAGAATGGCTATTCTTCTATTTTTCTCCCTTTTTTCCTTTATAAATCCAACTTTTTAGAGCGAATGATAGGAAAAAACGGATTTTTATCCTTTTACATATATCTTCTTTATGATTATAAATGGCCTCTTTCTGCCCAATCGCCTCTGTCGAGGGTTCTGTATCCCACGGCTTCTGCTATATGGTCAGGCTTAATCTGTTCACTTCCTGCCAAATCAGCAATGGTTCGTGCCACTTTCAGTATTCTGTTATAGGCTCTGGCTGACAAAGAAAGCTTCTCCATTGCCATTCGGAGCAGTTCGATACCTTGTTCGTCGGGTTCGGCAAACTGATGAATCATTCTTTCGGTCATCTGGGCATTGCAATGGATGCCTTTATAATCTTTGAATCTTTCGGCTTGAACTTCTCTTGCCTTGATGACTCTTTCTCTGATCTTGGCACTTGGCTCACCTGGTGCTGCCTTCGATATGTCCTGGAAAGGAACGGGACTGATTTCGCATTGGATGTCGATGCGGTCGAGTAACGGACCCGAAATCTTGTTCATGTATCTTTGAATCTGGCCTGGCGTGCAGACACAACGATGTGTCGGATCACCATAATATCCGCATGGGCAAGGGTTCATACTTGCCACAAACATGAATGAACATGGATAATCTGTAGAATATTTCGCTCTGCTGATGTTGATGTGGCGGTCTTCCAATGGCTGGCGGAGTACTTCCAGAGTGGTTTTATTGAACTCCGGAAGTTCATCGCAGAACAGAACGCCATTATGGGCGAGCGATATTTCTCCCGGTTGTGGCGATGTTCCACCGCCTACCAGAGCCACTTGAGAGATGGTATGGTGAGGAGACCGGAATGGGCGTTGGGAAATGAGTGATACATTCTTGCCCAGTTTGCCAGCAATGGAGTGAATCTGTGTTGTTTCCAGACTCTCAGAGAGCGTGAGAGGGGGGAGAATGGATGGCAAACGTTTTGCCATCATCGACTTTCCGGAACCTGGAGGACCTACCATAATCAGGTTGTGTCCGCCAGCCGCAGCCACTTCGAGCGCTCTTTTCACGTTCTCCTGACCGCGGACGTCGGAATAATCGTATTCACAATGTGCCTGGTTCTCGTAGAATTCCTTGCGTGTGTCAACAATGGTAGGAGAAGGATTACTTCTGTCGCTCATGAATTGTATGACTTCGAAAAGCGTTTTCATGCCGTAAACCTCAAGATTGTTTACGACAGCCGCTTCCCGAGCGTTCTGTTCCGGCACAATCAGTCCCTTAAAGTGCTCTGCTCTGGCTCTGATAGCTATCGGCAGGGCACCTTTGATAGGCTGGAGCGTACCGTCAAGGCTTAGCTCGCCTACCATCATGTACTCTTTCAGATGATCTTCGGGAATGTTGTTGTTGGCGCCTAGAAGTCCGATTGCAAGCGGCAAGTCGAAACTGCTGCCCTCTTTCCGGAGGTCAGCTGGAGCCAGATTGATGGTGATGTCGGCTATCGGAAATTTGAAGCCGCTATACTGGAGAGCTGCTGAAATTCGGTTACGGCTCTCCTTGACCGCCTCGTCGCCTAAGCCTGTGAGGTGGTACATGACGCCTCTGTTGAGGCTTACTTCTACGGTTACAGTAGTTACTTCTAGTCCGTTAACTGCTGCACAATATGTCTTTACTAACATATAGGCGTGCTTTTTATGGGTTTTTGACTAGCTCGAAAGTATTTATTTTAGCAGTTGGTCGAGCTTATTGTAAAGCTCTTGCTTTTTTATGCCTCGGGCGATGATTTTACCATTTTGAAGTATGATGTTGTCAGGAAGGTTTCCCAATCCCAACTTCTTCAAGGTCTTATCTTCCAGCATTTCGCCGTTGCAGATGATAGGGCATGCGATAGAGTCGCGCTTGATGTTATTCTTGCATTCGCTCTTGCTGGCATCCAGACAGAAAGCCATCAGCTTAAGCTTGCCGTTCGATTTCTTCTGCCGGCTCTTCAGTTCGCGCTGCATGTCCTGGCTGTCATAGTTATAGGTAGCCCAGGTGTAGAGTACGGCAACCGGAGCGCTGCTCATTTCTGTACTGGAAACGAGTTTTCCGTTGATATCGTATGCTGTAAATGAAGGCAGGGTTGCACCGGTGCCTACATTCTTCATGGTTTCTGCCAACTGCTTCATCTTAGCCAACTGTCCGTTTTTAGGCTGTTCTTTCTCTACGATATTGATGAGTGAGAGCGCCTTGCGGTAATCAGGTTGTGTAGAAGTGATGAAGTATTTTCTGATCAGATAGATGCTGCACACAGAATTCGGATGTTCTCTGACGAAGTCTTCAGCATGCTTTTTAGCCTCAGGTGGCGTATCTTTCAGGATATTCTGGCGGAATTTTGTCATCAGTTCGTTATCCTCGGTTCCGCTTACCTCCATTTCCTTAAGGTGCGAAGCATCTGCCTTGATTTCTACAGATTTGCCCGATTTTGCGAAGATAGGCTGCTCAGAGAAATTAGGGAAAACAAGCATGATGGTAAAATCTTCCTTACATTCGGTTTCGAAAGTAAAACGACCGCCTTCTACCTTGATGGTGTCAACGCCTTCGAAGCCCCCGTCAGGACTGTATACATAAAACTCGCCTTGATTCATATTGAGAAATTTGCCTTCAAACTTGAAATGCCCACTGCTAACACCACATGATGTTAAGACCAGCGTAATGAATAAAATGAGGATGTAAGCAAATTTTTTCATAAGGAAAAACTTTAAGGTGCCGCGAGCGGGACTCGAACCCGCACAGCCATTACTGGCCAAGGGATTTTAAGTCCCTCGTGTCTACCAATTCCACCATTGCGGCATGGTAAACGTTAAGAGTTGAGCGGAAAACGGGACTCGGACCCGCGACCCCAACCTTGGCAAGGTTGTGCTCTACCAACTGAGCTATTTCCGCGTTATGTGGGTGCAAAGGTAATGCTATTTCTTTAAATATCCAAATGATTTACATTTTTTAAGACAAGAAAGTGCCATTTTTTTCGTTTGCCCTCTGTTTCTGCTTAGTTTCCCACGTATATATCGGTTCCTTGGCCGCCGTAGGTTACCCGATATTGCATCAGCGGCTTGTCGCTTTTGCTCTTTGCGCCGCTTGTGATGGTTCCGTTTTCCAGGTTGTAGATGCGTTTGCATTTGTCGCAAATTACCGATTGGCGGTTGCTGGTCCATTCCAGCGGATAGTTGGTGCCGCCATATTGTTCCAGACAGTTGGGGCATTGGCGGTCCCAGGCTACAGGTCCGCTGAAGTTTGTAAGTCCCATGATGAAGCCATTCTTCCTGGCATCTTTAGGGTCGTTGCCCGCTCCCAGATAGGTATAGTTGGCATAATTCTCCTTGGCTGTAGAGAGGATGATGGTTTCCGTCTGGTTTTTCCCATCGTTTAATGTAGAATAGATATTCCAGGCTCCATTCACCTTTTTGGCGCTAACCATCGTGTAGACGCCCGTTCCGTTGAGGGCTGTTTCCAGACTTGTGCCCGGATGGTATTGCGACTTGAAATAGAACTGGCAGGGATATTTGGTGCTGATGCTGTTTTCTGCATCGCACGAACAAAGTAAGAGCATAGCTATTCCAGCCATGCTCTTCACCTTATTATATATATATACCTTATTATATATGCTATTCTTCATGCAGAAACTTTTTTGTCTTTATTTCAGAAGATTCTTCTCAGCATTCTCCATGCGCTCGAAGTGGAACTCAGAGAGGGTCTGCTCCATCAGCGCCTGAATCTTGTTGTTGCAGAGATTGCCGATGCTGCCTTCGTGAGTATGATGAATATCCTTGTTTGGCTTGAATTCGCCAGCCTCGATTTCCAGTCCTACCTTCTTGTAAGCATCGCGGAATGGCATTCCGTTGGCTGCAAGCTGGTTCACTTCTTCTACTGAGAACATAGGGTCGTAGCGAGGATCGTCAAGAATATGCTCGTTCACCTCCATCTTGTTGATGATGTAGGCAGCCATCTGCAGACAGTCCTTCAACTCGTCGAAGGCAGGGAGGAACACTTCCTTGATAATCTGGAGATCGCGGAAATAGCCTACTGGCAGGTTGTTCATGATGAGCATTACCTGCTGTGGAAGGCTCTGGAGCTTGTTGCTCTTGGCGCGAATCAACTCGAATACGTCTGGATTCTTCTTGTGTGGCATGATGCTCGAACCGGTGGTGCACTCCTTAGGCAATTTCACGAAACCGAAGTTCTGACAGTTGAACATACAGGCGTCGAAAGCCATCTTTGCCAAAGTTCCTGCCACGGTAGCCATGGCGAAAGCCACGTTGCGCTCCATCTTTCCTCTGCCCATTTGTGCATAAACCACATTATAGTCCATGCTGTCGAAACCGAGAAGTTCGGTGGTCATGGTGCGGTTCAATGGGAATGAACTTCCATAGCCGGCAGCGCTACCCAATGGGTTGCGGTTGGTCATGCGGTAAGCAGCCTGAAGGAAGAGCATGTCATCGGCAAGTCCTTCAGCATAAGCGCCAAACCAGAGACCGAATGATGAAGGCATAGCCACCTGCAGATGGGTGTAGCCCGGCATCAGCACGTCCTTATACTGGTTGCTCTTCTGAATCAGCTCGTCGAAGAGAATCTTCACGGCGTCCACAATCTCCTTCAATTCATGACGGGTGAAGAGTTTGAGGTCTACGAGAACCTGGTCGTTGCGTGATCTACCTGAATGAATCTTCTTGCCCATGTCGCCCAGTTTCTGGGTGAGCATCAGTTCTACCTGGGAATGAACGTCTTCCACGCCGTCTTCTATTACGAATTCGCCCTTGTCGGCGATGGCGTAGATGTTTTTCAGTTCGGCAAGGAGCTGGGTGAGTTCATCTTTCTCCAGGAGTCCGATGCTTTCGAGCATGGTGATGTGTGCCATACTGCCCAGCACGTCATACTTGGCGAGATAGAGGTCGAGTTCGCGGTCTCTTCCTACGGTGAATCTTTCAATTTCCTTGTTTACTTCGAAGTTCTTTTCCCAAAGTTTATGTGCCATAATTTCTTTATTTATTAATCCTGGTAAGGAATCATCGCAAGCGCATCAGCAATTTTTTCGATGCCTTCCTGCAATGGCTTCTTCACCATACCCTTGATAAACATGTTAAGTTCTGCCTTGATGGTGAGTTTCATTTTGCATGAGAACTCGCCAGTAGGGAGCAGCTGAATCCAGAAGTTGAAAGGAACAGGGCTGTTTTCTGTTTCAAACTTGATGGTCTTAGGCTCCTCGCGGTCGATGATGCGCATCTTGATTTCACCCACCATAGGTGCTGTGATAGAGATGCTGTCGCTATCAAACTTGAGGTCCTTCAGTTTTTCCATTTCCTTTCTCTTGTCCTCAGGAATCTGGTCTTTCACCTGCTCGAAGCGGTCTTTGAGCATCTGCAGGTTGTTCAGATCGCTCAATGTACGGTAAACAGATTCCTGCTTGTGAGGAATCTGTTTGATATTACTTTCGAATGTACTTGTACTCATTATTGATGGGTCAGCTTGATTACTTCTTCCAGTTAGCTGGATCCTTGCGCCACTCGTGGAGCAGCTCTACGTCTTCCTGCTTGATATAGCCAGTCTCCAGAGCCTCTGCCACTACGTGCTCATAGTCGGTCAAAGTAACCAGCTTTACGTTAGCATCAGCAAAAGCCTTCTCGGCGATAGGGAAACCATAGGTATAGCTAGCTACCATGCCCACAATCTCGTTGCCGTTCTTGCGGAGAGCCTCTACTGCCTTGAGAGAGCTGCCGCCGGTAGAAATCAAGTCTTCTACTACCACAACCTTAGCCTTAGGGTCGAGCTGACCTTCGATGAGGTTCTGCATACCGTGATCCTTTGGTTTAGAACGAACGTATACGAAAGGCATGTTCAGTTCGTCAGCAACCAAAGCACCCTGCGCGATGGCCCCAGTAGCTACTCCGGCTACAGCATCAGCCTCAGGGAACTGCTCCAGGATAGCGTGAACGAGCTCAAGCTTTACATAATTGCGGAGTTCTGGGAATGAGAGAGTCTTGCGGTTATCGCAATAGAATGGTGACTTCCAGCCAGAAGCCCATGTGAATGGATCATTAGGCTGCAACTTGATTGCCTTTACTTTCAATAACTTAGATGCGAATTCTTTCTTCAGTTTGTCCATAATCTTTAAAGGATTAAATTATTATTAATTATTTTGCAAAGGTACAATGATTTTTGCACACGGCGGCTATATTTAGGGTTAAAATGTTTTAACTCTCGGCAAAAAGGGCCTTTAGTCATGTGCGAAACCTACAGTCAGCACGCTTATCTTCATCTTTCCGGCTGCTTTTATCAGGGTTTCCGCACAGGAGATGATGGTGGCTCCGGTGGTGCATACGTCATCGATGATGAGGATATGTTTGCCCTCAAGTTGCGTGATGGGGTGCTCGCCCTGCCCGTCATGATAGGTTGCTGCGGCTTCAAAAACCTGGCTCACGTTTTCCTGTCTTTCCTGCCGGTTCTTGTGGGTTTGGCTTTCGCTAAACTTTTTCCTTCTTACGGCATCCTTGATGATGGTCAGATGGGTGAGTTGCTGGATACCTTTGGCGATGAGAAGACTCTGGTTATAGCCGCGTTCTTTTTCTCGTTTTCGGGTGAGCGGGATGGGGATGATGGCGTCTATTCCGTCGAAGAACTGAATGCCTAACCCCTTCTTTGCCAGCATTCTTCCCAGATAGATTCCCATTTCAGGATGATGCATGTATTTCAGCTGGTAGACGGCTCTAGCCGATGTGGCATGGCTGATGTGATGGAAGAGAGCGCAGCAGCGTTCGATGGGAATCAGATGCCAGAAGAGTTTTGCCATCTCGTTGTCGTAGGGCTGTTTCCAGGTATCTGTTCCCGGCATGCGGAACAGACATTTTATGCATATCATCTCCTCCCCGCCAGCGAGCACATTTCCGCAGATGGCGCAGGTTCGGGGGAAGAATAAATCGAATATGTCTCTTAACAGGCTGGTACGCATGGCTTTACTCTTAATTTTGAGGTTTGGATATTGAACTTGATGCTTTGTTTTAGAATTCCTCTTCGAAATCGATGTCTCCCAGATCTTCTTCCTTCATCCGGTCGATGCATTTGTGGATAACCTCCATGCTGTATCCTCTTCCCAGGGCAAAGCGGATGAGTTTCATCGAGCGTTCATAGTCGTTCTTTGCCTTGATGGTTTTATATTTGTTTTTCATCAGGGGCAGGAGGGTTTCCATATACAGGTCGTCTTCAATCTCTTCGAAGATAGGGTCGGAGATGTCCTTCGGAATATGTTTCATCCACAGCGCCTGTTCCACCTTCCGGCGTCCCCACTTGTTGTATTTTATCTTGTCGTTGATAAAGAAGCGTGCGAAACGTTCGTCGTCGATGAATTTCTTCTCGGTCAGGAATTCCATGTTTCTGGCGATGGCATCTTCGGGCAGTTCCCACTTCTTCATCTTGTCGATCATCTCTTGCGAGCAATGTTCGGCTTGGGTGCAGAGAGTGGTGAGCTTCAGGAGCGCCTGCTGCTCGGTCATCGGCTTTTTATACTTTGAACTTTGAGATTTGAACATGATAATTTTACTTTGAACTTTGAGATTTGAACATTGAACTTTATGATTTGCCGGCTCGCATCATTCTCTGCTTTCCGAAGGCATCTTTCTTGGTATCAATAGCTTTAAAACCCAATCCTTCCAGCATTTCCCTTGTTTCTTTTTCGTAGATAGGATTGATTTCGAAGTATAATGCACCTCCGGATTTGAGGGCAGAAGAGGCATATTCGGCGATGGCTCTGTAGAACTTCAGAGGCTCTTCATCGGGCACGAAGAGGGCGATTCCGGGTTCGTGTTCCAACACATTCTTCTCCATATCCGCTTTCTCCTTTTCGCAGATATACGGGGGATTGCTCACGATGATGTTCCATCTTCCGGCATCCGATGTTTCCGCCAATTTCAGGGCATCTTGATATTCTATTTTTACGTTACCGGCATCCAGAAGCGCAATATTTCCCTGTGCTATCTTCAAGGCATTTTCCGAAATATCCCAACCCGTAACCTCCGAGCCGCTGATGTCCAGTCCCAGCGTAATGGCGATGCAGCCCGAACCCGTACAGATGTCCAGGATGCGGATGGTGTTTTCTTCCTTCTCTCCTTCCGTAATCCCTTTGTTTTCAGTCGCATCTTTTTCTATCCACTCGCAGAGTTCCGCCGTTTCGAGTCTCGGAATCAGCACGCCCGGCTCTACATGGAAGGTTCTTCCTGCAAAGTCAGCTTCGCCCAGAACATACTGTACAGGTTCGCCTTTTTGCAATCTTCTGATAATTTCTTCCAGTTTTCTTTCTTCATCTGCAGATAATTCATTAACTTTGCCGCAGATTATGTCGGTCAGCGTCATTCCGTACTTCACATCGAGCATGGTGCGGACGATAGCCTGTGCTTCGCCCGCCTCATATAGAGGGGTAATGGATTGCCAAAGTTGTTGATACGTTTTCATCTCTAAATCGTATATTATGATTTGAGAGCAAAGGTACGACATTTTATCGAAAAGTAAGTAAAAAACGAAGAAAAGTTTTAGATATGGAACAAAATAATGTTTCTTTTCAGAATGTGAAGACGGGCGAACCGTTGTCGCAAAAGGAAATAGACGAAATGTTTATGCGCCGCTGTCTGCAGCTGGCGAAAAACGGAAGAGAGAATGCCAAACCCAATCCGATGGTGGGAGCCGTTATCGTGAGTGGGGATGGCAGAATCATCGGCGAAGGCTATCATGTAAGATGCGGAGAAGGGCATGCTGAAGTCAACGCCTTTGCATCTGTTAAGCCCGAGGATGAGCATCTATTAAGCCAAGCTACCATCTATGTGAGTCTCGAACCCTGCTCTCATTATGGCAAGACGCCGCCTTGCGCCGATTTGATAGTAAGAAAAGGAGTAAAGCGATGCGTTTGCGGCTGCGTAGATCCCTTTGCCAAGGTTCAGGGCCGCGGTATCCGCAAGATTCGCGAGGCAGGCATTGAAGTAACTGTAGGCGTTCTGGAGGCGGAATGTCTCGAACTCAACAAGCGCTTCATCACCTTCAACACCCATCAGCGTCCTTACATCATCCTGAAATGGGCGCAGACCGCGAATGGCTTTCTTGACAACGGGGGTAGGGGTATGGCTATTTCCTCGCCTTTCACCAAGATGCTCTCCCACAAGTTGCGTGCTGAGAACGATGCCATCCTCATAGGCCGCGTAACCGATGAGCGCGACCACAGTCTGCTCAACGTTAGAGATTGGAGCGGCAAGGACCCGATGCGCCTGGTCATCGACCGCCATCATCCTTGTTTCGAAGGTCTGGATTTCTCACGGGGCAAGACGGAAGTGTTGCAGCAAATCATGCAGTACTTATATAATAATAAGGTGCAGTCGCTGATAGTAGAGGGAGGCGCCATCACCCATCAGGCATTCCTCGATGCTGGACTTTGGGATGAAATCAGGGTAGAAACGTTGTTGTCCACATCTGTGGAAAACTCCGTAACTTCAGGAACGCCAGCGCCTATGCTTCCTCATAACATCCGGTTAATCAGCCACGAGGCGTATGATGGAAACATCATCAATACCTATGAGCGGATGTAATCTTCTCATAGATTTGCTTTTCCCTTCGGCCAGCGATTTTCAATTCACAGATGACACAGATTTAGTGGCGTATGCCCAATTCAACATTCAACACTTAACATTCAAGAAAATGAGTAACAGATTTACATCGCGTCTGAGTGATGACGACGATTTCAAGCGAGACGAACTGATACGTAAGATAGAGCATTCGGTAGAGCAGATGACGCTCTCAGAACTGGAAGCCCTGTCCTACGATATGTTTACCAAGGGTTATATGGAGGATTATTAGAAAATGTCGGGAACAGCTGATGCGAGAACCGGAAATAGCCAACTGGTAAAATATAAATAGCCAACTGGCAAAACGCAAACAGCCGACTAGCGCATGAGTGGCTAGTCGGCTGTTTTACTGGAACAGTTATCGAAAACCCCTTTTTTTTGTTTTCTTATAGGCATCCTGCCAAATACTCTTCACTCTTCACCAAAAGCCCCGAATCCCCTGTGTTTATCGGCATTCTGAGGGGTGAAGAGTATTCGGGCACTCTTCACCTACTCTTCACCCTTCAGTTCTGGCTGATTTGCAATCCTTCTATCTGTCTTTCGCATCTGTTTCCGTTCCTGAAGGTGAAGAGTGGTGAAGAGTGGTGAAGAGTGGGTGAAGAGATAAAAACAACTCTTCACCCCTCGGAATGCCGATAAACACAGGGGTTTCCGGCCGAAAGGTGAAGAGTGAAGAGTATTTTGATGATAGCTTCGTTTATTTCTTAAACAGTCTTTGTTTTCACCTTCCAGATGATGCAAGTCATTAAGACAGACATCAGGGCTGCGCCAATCTGAAATGTGGCGAAGTTGAGTGACAAGGAAGAGAACTCTGTATTGAAGGTGAAAAAGGAGTTCGTAAAAAGGAAAGCAAGTGGCTAAAACGCAAATTAAAAGGTGTAATAAAGATGAAATAATCACAGAAAATCCTCTTTTCTGATCATTTTGCCGTTTTGATGGTGTCTTGCTTTTCCAGATAGAATGTAACATGGTAACCGGAGAGACAGTTGTCGGATAGTCCCAGTTCGATGTTCTGCATCATCAGCATCTGGCGGGAGAGAGATAGTCCGATTCCCGTTCCGGATGATTTGGTGGTGAAGAACGGGATGAAGATTTCCCGTGCCACATCGGCAGGAATCGGTTCGCCGTTGTTGCTGAACAGCAGGATAGGGTGGTCGTTCCTGCTCATGCGGACGTCGATGTCGGTGGCATGGGCTTCGATGGCGTTCTTGGTGAGGTTGATGAATACCTGGCGCAGCATGTTGTGGTCGGCCTCCAGCGTGGCATTCTGGGGGAGGGAAAGGTGCCAGCTGAGGTCGGGATAGAGCGCCTTGATGCTCTCCAGGAAAGAGACGAGCGGGAGGGGTTCTACGGCGGGAGTCTGAAGCTGGGTGAGCTTGCGGTAACTATCCACGAAGTTGGTAAGCGACTTGCTGGTGTCGTGAATCGCCTGAATGCCTTCCTCGTATTCGCTTCCCTTGATCTGCGGGTTGCTGAGATAAGCCTGGCAGATGCTGGAGATGGGAGCCGTAGCGTTCATGATTTCGTGGGTAAGCACACGGGTCAGCTTTTGCCATGATTCCACTTCGTGTCTGGCTACGAGGCGGGCAATATCGCCCTGCATGTCGTTGAGTGCCTGCTGCAAGGCTCTTTCGCCTGGCAGCAAGCCCGAAGTCGGGAGGCGGAAGGCGTAATCGTCATTTCTTACAGCCTCACGCATCAGAAAAGCACGAGCCTTCAGCCTTCGCTGATGGCGAAAGAACAGATAGATGAGGCTGCCCAGGATGAAGCAGATTCCACCTATTAAATATATAATCTTGATAATAATCATAAAATTGCTCTAATACATTTGTCTCTTAACTTCCTCCTAACTTCTCTTAACTTCTTAAACTTCCCTTTCCAAAAGTCATCTCTTCAGTTTTGCGTAAAGGGTTTGTCGGGTGATGCCGAGCATTTCGGCGGCACGAGAGATATTGCCGTGGCATTTATCCACTACCTTCCGGATGTAATCGTTCTCAAAATTTTCTAAGGTTGCCACTTCCGTATTGTTGTCGATGGCGTCCTTGAGCACCCTTATCAGTTCGTCATTATCCCAGGGCTTGGTGACGAAATCGGCGGCTCCGCTTTTCAATCCCTTGATGGCTAGCTGCACGTCGGCAAAGGCGGTGATGAGCACCACGGGGATGTGGGCGTGGAGCCGGCGGAAGGTGCGGAGCCAGAGCAAGCCGTCCTGTCCGCTGTTTACGCCGAGTGAGAAGTTCATGTCGAGTAGGATGAGATCTACCTGCTCCTGTTGCAGCAGCGTGGGGGCGGTATCGGGGCGGGGCAGGGTGAGAATCCGTTCGAACGTATTGCCCAGACAGATTTTCAGCGCCGTGAGTATCGACGGATTATCGTCGATGACAAGAAGGGTTCCGTATTTCATATCTTTTATCTTTTTGTTTGCAAAAGTACGCTTTTTTCCCGAAACGACAAACAAAAACGGGATTGTTGTGTGATAATCATACAATAGAGTGTATGAATTTCATACAATCCACCTTCCGGGCTGCCGGAAATCTTGGCAGAAAACGGGAGAAGCCGTAACTTTGCAGCAGCTAACGAAAACAGGGAGATGGTATTCTTCCTTTATCGTTTGATTTTAGTGAAACAAAAAATAAATGAGTATATGATGAAAAGTTATGTGAAATTCTTATCACGCAACAAGCTTTATGCCACCATAGAGGCCTTGGGTCTCTCGGTGGCACTGGCTTTTGTGCTGATTCTCGTTTCCTACGCTACTGCAGAGTATCGTGTGGGAACGAATCAGAAACTGGCGAAGGAACTCTATGTTGCAGGTTCCGGCGATTATCTCGGAATGACCTGGGGCATAGCCAAGGAGTTCTTTCCTTCCATCCCGGAAATCAAGGGATGGACAAGATTTGGTGAATATTATGCTCCGCAGGGAGCCATGATAGATGGACAGTATTATGAGGCAAAATATTTGGCTATCGACCCGAACTTCTCCCAGTTTATGGGTTACAAATGCCGTGGTTGTGCGCCTGATCATCTCCTTTCGGATGCTCATCAGGCAATGGTTTCGGAATCTTTTGCCAAGAAAGCCTTCGGCAACGCCAATCCTATCGGCCGTACCATCCAATGCGGTAAGCTGCAACTCAAGGTGGTGGGAATCATGGAGGATTTCGACCGTGAGGACCTTCTTAACCCATACGATATTTTCGTATCGATGAAACTGATAGAAGCTGAGGCTCCGCCGATGAATCAGTTTGGCTCCTGCACTACGGTGGCGCGACTGGCAAAGGAAGCCGACCCCGAAAAGGTGAGACAGACCTTGCTCGGCAAATACATAAACTACTGGAAGGAGTGGAAAAAGGAATCAGGTGGAGCCGACTTCATGTGGGGCTGCCAGTTTGTGAGATGGGACCAGATTCATTTTGCGAATGATGATGTCGAGATTTTCAAGCATGGAAATCGTTCTCTCGTGAATATCCTCCTGGTCGTGGCGCTGGTTCTGCTGCTTTCTGCCTTGTTCAACTACATCAATCTTACGGTGGCTCAGATTGGCAACCGTGCGAAGGAAATGGCTACCCGAAGACTGCTGGGCGAATCGGTCGGGGGCGTGATGCTTCGTTATCTCAAGGAGTCGGCACTCTTCACGGCAGTCTGCTTCCTGCTGGGCTTGTTGATTTCCTGGGCATTCATCCCGCTGTTCAATTCGATGTTGGATACGAAAATCGACCTGTTCCATTCCTTCGACCTTCTGTGGTTCCTGCCGTTGGCTTACGTCATCATCTCCATCTTTGCGGGAATCCTTCCTGCCATCGTGGTTTCCCGTTTCAATCCGATAGATGTGGTGAAGGGAACCATCCGCATGCGCAGCAAGATGTGGTTCAGCAAGATATTTATCGTAGCCCAGAACGTCATCAGTATCACGCTGGTAGTCATGGCGATAACGATGATGCTCCAGATGAAGCATCTTGCCGATTTGCCGTTGGGTTATCAGACGAAGGATATTGTTTCCATCATTTCTTCCTTGGATGGTTCGCCGGAGAAGATGTCTATTCTCAAAAACCGTCTGAAAGCGCTTCCAGAGGTGGAAGAGGCAACTTACGGCAACGCCAATCCTATCAGAAGCTGGGAAAATGGCGTGCATGATGACAATGAAAAACTGATAGGAATGCTCCGTATGTTCATGGTAGATTCCACGGCGATGAAGATGCTGGGAGTCAGGGTGATTGAGCAGTATTGCGAGCCAGCCTATGGAAAGATTTGGGTAACGGAAGATGCGAAGCGTGCCTATGGCGTTTCTGCCCACAAGCCTTGGTTCGGAATGAGAATGAAGGATGGAAAGCATGAATACGAGGTGTGTGGCGTGATTGCCGATTACCATAGTGGAGATGCGCTGAGCGAGAATGAAAAAACGGAGCATAATGCCATTGGAGTCATTACCCCGCAGCAGCGTGGATGGACAGTTCTGGTGAAAACCCGTAGCGATCATGCCCAGGCGCTGCAGGCTATCCGGAGTACCTGCAAGCAGGTGGCTAAGGAACTGATGGGCGTTCCTGCGGAAATGCAGGTGGAGTATATGGATGATACTTTGAAGAATAATCTCAAGGACAAGCACAATATGATGGTGCTCATCATCACCTTCATGAGCATCTCTATCCTGATTTCTGCCTTGGGGCTCTTCGGAATGTCGGTTTATTACGGCAACCAGCAGAAGCGCCAGATTGCCCTGCGCAAGGTGATGGGCGCTTCGATTGGGGATGCGGCTTGGCAACTGGCCAGGAGATTCCTTGTCAGTTCGCTGGTGGCTGTGGCCATCGCCATCCCTATCTGCGTGAAGCTGATGCAGACTTATCTTATGGATTTCGTCCATCGCATCTCCTTCCCTTGGTGGGTGTTGCTGGCTGGCGCCGTCTTTACCTTATTGATAGCCTTTGTTTCGGTTATCGGCTGCACCCTGCGTACGGCGATGTCGAATCCGATAGACAGCATCAAGGCTGAATAATGAGTCATAAACTTTAAAAAGATTTCTAACGATAAAAAAGATTTCTAACGATGATACGAACAGAAAATTTAACTAGAATATTCCGCACGGAAGAGGTGGAAACCATCGCCCTGAACGGCGTAAACATAGAGGTAGAAGATGGTGAGTTTATCGCCATCATGGGTCCTTCGGGATGCGGCAAGTCAACCTTGCTGAACATCCTGGGCTTGCTGGATAGTCCTACGGAGGGCAAGTATTGGTTGAATAACGAGGAAGTGGCCCATCTGAAGGAGCGTGAGCGCACCGCCTATCGCAAGGGTCGCATCGGCTTCGTGTTCCAGAACTTCAATCTTATCGACGAACTTACCGTTGAGGAGAATGTGGATTTACAGCTGAAATACCTCGGAGTGGGAAAGGCGGAGCGCAAGGAGCGTGTGCTCGAAATTCTGAGAAAGGTGAAGCTCAGCCATCGTGCCAAGCATTATCCTCATCAGCTTTCGGGCGGTCAGCAGCAGAGGGTTGCCATCGCCCGTGCCGTGGTGGGCAAGCCTAGCATCATCCTTGCCGATGAGCCTACGGGTAACCTCGATTCCAAGAATGGTATGGAGGTGATGCAGTTGCTCAGCGAGCTGAACGAGGAGGGAACCACCATCGTGATGGTGACGCACTCCAAGCACGATGCTACTTACGCCAGTCGTATCATCAATCTGTTTGATGGACAAGTGGTGGATGCGATGAATGATCAGCTTTAAGCTGCGGTTTCTGTCCAACAATTAGACGGTGGTGTCTAATTGTTGGACAGTTTGTTTAATGAGAGTTTTTATTTAATGGTTTGATTATCAGGAGAAATGCTGTTTTGGCACGGCTCTTGTCCTTATCATGCCAAAATGAAGAAGATTATGAAAAGAATAGGAATATTGATAGGATGGCTGGTCTGGACGGCTGGCGTCTCGGCACAGAGCTGGAGCCTTGACGACTGCATGAAATACGCCGTGGAGCACGCCACGGAAGTGAAGCGGGAGGTGGTTAACGCCCGCCAGCGCAAGCAGGATTACCAGCATGCTGTGGCAGGATTCCTGCCTACCGTAACGGGAGGCGTGCAAGGACAGTACGCCTGGGGACGAAACATCGACCCGGAAACCAATACTTATAATAATGTAACGACATTCAACAACTATTATCAGCTTTATGCCGAACTGAATGTCTTCGATGGTTTCGCCACCATCAACGCCTTGAAGCAGGCTAAGTTGAGCCGGGATTATTCAGCCACGGCGATGCAGAAAATTCAGGACGACCGAGCCATCGACGTGATGCAGAAATATGTGGATGCTGCCTATGCTGAGGCAAGTATTCAGATAGCAAGCGAGAAACTGAACGAAAGCAAGCGGATGCTGGATAAGATGAAGCGTCTGTATGAACTGGGCGAGAAAGGCCGACCGGATGTGGTGCAGATGGAATCGCAGGTGGCGGAAGATGAATACAATCTTACGCATCAGGAGAATGTGGCAAAACAGAGTCTGCTCGCCTTGAAATCGGCGATGAATTTTCCTGTGGATGAAGAGCTGAAAATTCTGATTAATGAGGAGCAGAATTTGAAGTTGACGTCTGATAATAAAGAGGTTCCTGAATCTGGAGTAAACTACGAAACCGTTTACCAGGGTTTCCAAAATATCTCTCCCGATTTGAAGTCGGCAGAATACGAAGTGGAGCGGGCACGGTATGATTATAAGATAGCAAAGGGCAGATTGCTGCCATCACTCTCTCTCGGTGGCGGCATTTCTACCAACTATTATAAGAATCTCTCTCAGAAAGGGCAATACGATGGGTTTGCCTCGCAGTTTCACAACAACCAGGGCGAATACCTCGCGTTGACCCTTTCTATACCTATTTATAATAGCGACCATTGGCACAGCGTGAAGAAGGCACGTAACGACTGGCAACTGGCGCAGGTGAACCTGGAGGAAACCCGTCGCAAGCTTCACGACCAGATAGCCCAGGCGGTAATGGATGCAGAGGGTTACGCCAAGGAGTTGCATCAGATGCAGAAGAAGGTGGTCTCCGATTCGCTCGCCTATCACATGTCGAGCCGGAAGTTTGAGGAAGGAATGCTTTCCACCTTCGATCTTCATACCGCAGCCCAGACGCTTCTGGAAAGCAGAATCAAGGAACTCCAGATGCAGATGCTGCTCATTATCAAACAGAGATTGGTTGCTTATTATCAGGGAGAAAATTTAATAAGATAAATTATGGATATAAAGATAGAAAAGAAAAAATATCTCGTGCCTCGCAAGTATTGGGCATGGATTGGCGGAGGAGCGGTTTTGATCGCAGTCCTCATTTGGTTGGGATTGAGCAATTTCTCTTCCACCCTGAAGGTGGATAGGAAGGGATTGAGCATCGGAACCGTAGAGAAGGCGCAGTTCAACGATTATGTTTCGGTGGATGGACAGGTGGTTCCTATCTCCGTGGTGCAGATCAGTTCCGAGGAAGGCGGTATCGTTCTGGAGAAAGTGGTGGATGAAGGTGCCCACGTAAACAAGGGTGATGTGATCGTGAAACTGAGCAATTCGAATCTCGATCTGGAGATTCTGAATGCCGAAAGCGAACTTGCCGAAAAGCAGGACATGCTTCGCAACACCCAGATTTCGATGGAGCAGGACCGCCTGAACAATAGCAACGAGGAACTGTCGCTTTCGCAGGATGTCATTACCAAGCGCCGTTCCTATCAGCATCAGGAGGCGTTGCACAAGGAAGAACTCAATTCGCGCGAGGAGTATCTGAAGGCTAAGGAAGATTACAACCTTGCCGTCAAGAAGCATGCACTCATCAGCAAGCGATTGAAGAAGGATGCACAGCTCCGCCGTTCGCAGATGGATCAGATGGGTGATAATCTGGAAGCCATGCAGAAGAATGTGCAACTGGTTCGCCAGCGCAAGGAGAAGCTGAACATCCGCAGCACCATTTCGGGCGAAATCGGTTTGCTCGATGTGGAGTTGGGACAGAGCATCCAGGCTGGACAGAAGATTGGAGTCATCAACGATCTCAGCGATTTCAAGGTGCAGGCGCAGGTGGATGAGCATTACATCGACCGGGTAAAAACGGGACTTACTGCTACCTTCGACCAGAACGGCAAGCATTATCTCCTGCAGGTTCGCAAGGTTTATCCCGAGGTAAGAGACGGCAGGTTCCGCATCGACTTCATCTTCAAAGGCGTTCGCCCTGGCAATATCCGAACCGGTCAGACTTATTATGTAGATTTGCAGCTCGGTCAGTCGAAGCAGGCAATAATTATCCCTAAAGGCACGTTTTATAGTGTAACAGGCGGTCAATGGATTTTTGTTTTAGACAAGAGTGGCAAGAAGGCTTATCGCCGAAAGATAACCATCGGTCGCCAGAATCCTCAGTATTATGAGGTAATTGAAGGCTTGGAGCCGGGTGAACAAGTCATCGTTAGTGGCTATGAAGCCTATAAGGATAATGATGTATTAGTTTTTAATTAGTAGTGATTAATTAGTAGTGATTAGTTAGTAGTGATTAGTGATTAGTGATAAATTGGGCTAACGCCCTTGAAACAGGATATTGATATGAATCATATTATTAACGCATTCAAGAATCTGCCTCGAAGGGGCCAGCACAACTTCGTGAAGATCTTGTGTTTGGCGCTGGGATTGGCAATCAGTTCGGTAATTATTGCCGAGATTTATTTCGAGCAGACCTACGATACGTATTTCCCTAGTTGGGAGAGGACGTATATGATTTCGGAAGTGGGCAGTAATCATGGCGAAACCATGGAGTTTACCAATACTTCAGGAGCCACCGCCCAAGGTGTAAAGCAATATGCGCCTATGGTGGAAGCTGCTACCAGTACTCACTATTTTTATGATGATGCCCAATGCAAGATGGAAGACCAGAACATCGTTTCTGCCAATATCAGGATGGCAGACAGTTGTTTCTTTGATGTCTTTCCACAGAAGATATTGATAGGCAAGGCTAAACAGATTCTATCCCAACCCTTATCCTGTCTCATTGATTCAGAAACGGCAGCAAAGATAGGCGGTAATGTTGTAGGCAAGCATTTCACGCTTTCCAATTATCCGGGAACCACTTTTACCATCTATGGTGTTTTCGAAGCGTTTCCATGGGGTTCTTCCTTTCATGGTACGCAGATGATTCTGTCGATGTGTAGTGTGCCATACGTATATTCCTACGATGGCAGAGGTCAATGGGTGGGAAATGATTCCTATAGGTCCTACATCCGGTTGGCAAAGGGGCATGAGGCAAAAGAACTCAAGCCTTACGTGAATAAGATGCGAGAGGATCATTTCCCTTTGAAGGAGATGAAGAATATGGGAATAGAACTGAACTATGATTTCACGGTATTGAGCGATGTTTACACCCAAGATCCTTATATCAAGAAGATGGGATGGATTATGGGAATTATCGCTTTTGTCCTCCTCTTCACTTCTGTGATGAACTATCTGCTTATCATCGTGGGAAATCTCGTGGGTCGTTCTCGCGAAATGGCTGTCCGTAAGTGCTATGGTGCCGAATCGAAGAACATTCATGCCATCATTTTCTCCGAGGCTTTGGTGCATGTGGGGCTGGCGGTTGTTCTTGCGGCTGTTCTTGTGTTCCTTTGCAAGGGAACCATCGAAAATTTCCTTTCTGCTCCGGTAAGCACGTTGGTACTTAATCGTGGCAGTTGGATATTGGTGGCTATCTGTATTCTGGTACTGCTGGTTGGCGGCTTGCTGCCAGGTTGGCTTTACAACAAGATTCCTGTAGCCATCGCTTTCCGTGGTTATAATGAGAATCGCAACCGATGGAAGCTTGCCTTGTTGGGTATCCAGTTCGTTATCTCTGGTTTACTGTTCAGTTTGCTTTACATCGTGAATGGTCAATACCAGCTGATGTTGGGACTCAATCCTGGGTATGATTACGATCATGTTGCGATTGTTTCGATAGATGCCAGCAATAGAGACCAGCGCAACCAATGTCTGGTAGAAATCAGACGGATGCCGAATGTCAAGGATTGCAGTTCGACTTTTAATGTTCCGCTCGATGGGTATGATCGTAGTGGAAATATGGTTGGAGTACCTGGCGACGAGAAGAATACCTTTAATATCATGGAGATGTCGGGAGTGGACGACAATTTCTTCAAGATGCTGAATATTCCTATCGTTCAGGGTTCTTTCTTTACGGAAAGAAATGACAGTTGCCGACAGGTTATTATTGATGAACGAGGTGCTGAGAAACTCATCAAAACGTGGCATTGGAAGGATGGCGTAGTTGGCAAGCAAATTACCTGTACGGGACATGATAATAATATCTTTACCATTTGTGGCGTGTGCAGGAATATTCGCTGGGGTGCTGTGGAAACCGGGGGTGATGGAATGAATGAATTTCCTGACTTGTATTTCTATTCAGCCAAGACGGCTTATTATATGTTGGTTAAGTTTAATAAACTAAGGGATGAATCGTTGTCGGAGTTGCAATCGAAGGTGCAGGCGATGTATCCGAACAATAAGGTCATCGTGAAGAGTTATGCTTCAGAATTGGCTAACCAGTACGCTTCCCAGCTCAATTTCCGCAACGGAATCCTGGTTGCCGGCATCGTAACGATGATTATCGCCCTCTTCGGATTGGTGGGCTATACGAGTGATGAGGTAAACCGCCGCCGTAAGGAGATAGCGATAAGGAAGGTGAACGGGGCGAAGGTGAAGGATATTCTTCGCATTTTCCTGAAGGACATCATGAAGATTGCCTTGCCTTGCATCATCGTGGGCGACTTGGGGGCTTGGCTGATAGCCAGACAATGGCTCATGTCGTTTAGCGAGAAGATTACGATGACGCCTTTGCTGTTTATCGGCGTTACCATCATCTTGCTCGTCATCATCGGGCTTTCCGTCGTCATCAACTGCTACAAGGTGGCTAACAGTAATCCTGTGAAATATCTCAAGGATGAATAAAATTAAAAGTAAAAAGGTAAAAAAGTAAAAAGATAAGAAAATGCTTAAAATAGAGAATCTTTGCAAGTCATTCCGCACAGAAGATGTGGAGACGATTGCTTTAAATAACGTATCTTTCACAGTAGAAGACGGCGAGTTTGTTGCCATTATGGGACCATCCGGTTGTGGCAAATCCACCTTGCTCAACATCCTCGGTTTGCTCGACAACCCAACTTCGGGAAAATATTTCCTGGGTAATCACGAGGTGGCAAACCTGAAGGAAAAGGAGCGTACGGATGTGAGAAAGGGAGAAATCGGTTTTGTGTTCCAGAGCTTCAACCTGATAGATGAATTGAATGTAGAGGAGAACATCGAGCTTCCTCTTACTTACCTCAACATTCCGAAGGCGGAGCGCAAGGCAAAGGTGCAGGCGATTATGAAGCGAATGGCCATCAGCCATCGTGCCAAGCACTTCCCTCACCAGCTTTCTGGTGGTCAGCAGCAGCGAGTAGCTATCGCCCGTGCCGTGGTCTTTGGTCCGAAGCTCATCCTAGCCGATGAGCCTACGGGTAACCTCGATTCCAAGAATGGAGCCGAGGTGATGCATCTGCTTACCGAGCTGAACCACGAGGGCACCACCATCGTCATGGTAACGCATAATGAGCATGATGCCAAGATAGCCCATCGCACCATCCGCCTGTTTGATGGACAGATTGTGGAGGAGGAGGGCAATCAGTAATTATTTGACTAAGTTTAATATGGCTTTTATAAAATCGTGTGATAAGCCAATAATTTCCAGGATGTCATTTTCGGAAATTTCGTAGGCGCAGTTGTAATCGGCTTTTTGCCTTAATTGGAACATACGGGCGAGGAAACTGCCATAAGAGATATCTACGATACCAGTCTTTACGAAGTGTAAACTGAATTGGGTGTTAATGCCAGCATGAGTGTGGGCATTAACACCTTTTGCTATGAATAGAGCTTGTACGGCATGGAAGCAGGCATAATAATAGCGATTGGCTGCTAAATCCCAATGCTTTAGTTCAACCATTTCATCTGCTTGAGTTAAAAATCGCTTGGCTTTTTCTACTTGCAGACTGATTAATGTGTCTTTGTTTACTTGATCCATAACTTTTATATTAAACTAATGCCGTCTCGATTTACATTCTCGTAAAAAGGGGTGAAGTTATACGATTCCCATTCTTTCTTTGTGTAAAGAATGGGATTGATTTCTGTGCCGAGGTCGCAACCTAACAAGACAAATGGGTAACTTACTCTGTCATAGTCCGTTTGTTCCAGTTTGTCTTTATCTAAAAGGATAAGAATGTCCCAGTCTGAATCGTTGTGAGCATCACCTCTCGCTCTTGATCCATACAATATAGCCTTGCTTCCTGAAGGAATAGCAGATTTAGCTATATCTTTTATCTTTAATATGGTCTTATCGTCGGTTGACATAAGCTTAATCTTTTATAATGGCAAAGATATTGTAAAAAAGCGAAAGTGCCAAACTTTCCTCCCCAAAATTATACTTTTTTATGGAATGATGATGCGGAAGGTGGTGATTCCCTGTGCCTTGTCCTGATGGAGCGAGAGGCTGCCGCCGCTTACTCGCATGATCTGGCGGGAGAGGGAGAGACCGATTCCGCTTCCTTCCGGCTTCGTGGTGAAGAACGGGATGAAAATGTGGGAGGCTACATCTTCGGCGATGAGACCAGCGTTGTTGCTCACGTCGATGATGATGGATTCCTGGGCATTGGCGTAGGCTTGGAGACGGATAAATGTCTTCTTGCTTGACGCTGTTTGCAAATCTGCTGAGCGGCATTCCTGCTTGTCTTCTCTTTCCTTTTCCCTGAAAGCTTCTACGGCATTCTTCAGAAGATTCGTTACCACGTGAGAGAGGAGGCTCTCATCGGCGTAGGTCAGCAAATCCTTGGGAGAAACCGAAATCTCTACTTCGTGGTTGCAGAGCAGCGCCATTCTTTCCAGGAATGGTTCCACATAGAAGAGAGCTGGCTGAGGCTGGGGAACATGGGTAAAACGGCGATAGTTGTTGACGAAAGCCAACAGCTCGGTTCCTGTTTTGTGGATGGTTTCCAAGCCTTGCTTCAGGTCTTTATCCTCTGTAACCCGGGTAAGCAGAGTTTCGCTCAGCGAAGTAACCGGCGTGATGGTATTCATGATTTCATGGGTCAGCACACGAATCAGTTTGATCCAAGAATCCACTTCCTGATTGCTCAGCTCGTGGCTCACGTCGCTCAGGGCGATGATGCGCACGTGTTTGTCTTTCAGCATGGCTTGGGTCTCATGCTTTGCCAGGTGCTCATCCTTTAGTTTCCCTTTTACCTGATTCATGTGGGTAAGCACATCCGTATCGAGCAATCGGAGGGCAGCCTGATTGTGTTGCAGGATGTTGTCGTGGCTATCTACCACCAGGATGCCCGTATCCACCGCATTCAGAATCTGCTCGTAATATTTCTCCCGATCCATCTGCTCCTCTCTCGTATGTTGCAGGAAGAGTTTGATTCGGTTGAGGGATTTGTGCAGGATCTTATCCTCCTTAAACCCCTTCTCCGTAGGAAAGTTGAAGGAAAAATCCCCATTATCTATCGCATCAAAAAGGAAGGTTACCTTCTTGATGTTCCGGCGATAGTGGCGGTAGAGGCGAATGTAACCCACTACAGCCACGAGCAAAAGCACGATAATTATAATTAGTTTATAACCCATATCGCTTAATCTTATTATAAAGCGTCTGGCGGGAAATGCCCAGTCTTGCGGCTACCACCGACAGATTTCCTTCACATTCCCTGATGGTTTTCTCTATCATTCGGCTTTCCATCTCGTCGAGCGTCTGAACCTCTTCCAGGGGCTTCTCTCTTTTCTGCTGGTTTCCGCCGTCAATATCTTCGGCAGAAATCATTCCGCCATCAGACAGAATCACGGCTTTCTCGATGGCGTGCTGGAGTTCACGGATGTTTCCGTACCATGGCAAACTGGTAAGTTTTTTCTCAGCCTCTTCCGAAAAACGGAGATTCAACTTATTATATAAATCGCCATATTGATGGAGGAATCTTTCTGCCAGCGGAACGATGTCTGATTTTCTCTGTCTCAGGGCAGGCAATTCCAGATGGATGGTGTTGATGCGATAGAGCAGATCCTCTCTGAATTCGCCATCGTTTACCATCTGCTGCAGGTTGCGGTTGGTGGCGCAAACCAGTCGTACGTTGATGGGAATCTGCGTACTTCCGCCCACTCTTACGATGCTTCTGCGTTGCAGGGCGGTAAGGAGTTTTGCCTGAAGACTGTAGGATAGGTTTCCTATCTCATCCAGGAAGATGGTGCTGCCGTCGGCGAGCTCAAACTTGCCCGGTTTATCCACCTTGGCATCAGTAAAAGCACCCTTTACATGACCGAAGAGCTCGCTCTCGAAAAGGGTTTCCGTAATGGCTCCCATATCCACAGGCAGCATTTTCTTTCCACATCTTGTGGATAAACGATGTATCTCGTTGGCTAACACCTCTTTACCTGTTCCGTTTTCGCCCGTAATGAGGATGTTTGCATCGGTTGCAGCAACCTTTTCCACAATACTTCTCAAATTGTTCATAACTTCGCTATCTCCCCAATACATAGCGCTTTGCGCATCTTTTCCACCAGGTTTTCCACCTTTCCTGTTGATAACGTTATCCACAGCCTTGTTCTTATCCCTAGCCTCTATCAGCGTACGGATCATCTTCTCGTTTTCAAAAGGCTTCACGATGAAGTCGGCGGCACCTTCCTTGATGCCTGTTACGGCAAGTTGGATGTCGGCATAGGCGGTAAAGAGTACCACTTCGGTTTTCGGGCTGAGGCTCTTGATTTCCCTGAGCCAGTACAGTCCCTCGTTTCCCGAATTGATTCCGCTGGAGAAGTTCATGTCGAGGAGCACCACGTCGGGATGCTCCTCTCTCAGTTTGGCTGGGATGGAGTTAGGGTTGGCGATGGTGATGATGCCATCGAATATGGGTTCCAGCAGCATCCTCACCGTAGTAAGAATGTTGCGGTTGTCATCAACAATCAATATCGTTCCTTGTTTCTTTATCATGGTGCAAAGTTACGAAATATCATCGAAAAGCGGTCATTATTGTCTAATTATTAGACGAAAAAATGCCGATAATGGCGCCAAAAGTTGCTTTTCCGGCAGCTTTTGGCATCTTTATCGGCACTTGTTTATTCAAAATTCTGATTCCTGATGAGGAATTGCTTATCCTAAAAGGGGAGTTACAGCTCTATCGGAACCACTATCTTTATGCTGAAGTTGCGGCCTATATTGTAAACGCCTCTTCTGCCTGTAACCTGGTTTACGTCAAGATACTTCAGACGGCTCAGGTGGTTCTGGTAAGCATGGTTGGTAAGGTTCTCGCCCGAAAGATAGAGCGAGAGAAGGCGCTTGCCATGGAGCTTCACGTCGGTACCGGCATACATATTTAATAAGGTGTACGATGGCGTAGCGGTCTCCGTATCGTTGGCTGCGAAATAATGGCTCTGGCGGAGATTGCAATCCATCTGTAGCTTTACGAAGAGATGGTCGAAAGTCTTGCCGTCGCAGACAAACTCATATCTTACATCCGAAACCCAGCGAGGGGCTGGGGTGAATGGCAGATACTTTGATTTGGATGGCTGATGCAACTGCACGGAGTTGACATACGAGAAAGTATTGCCGAAGTGCAGACGCTCTACAGGATGGATGTCGATGCTCGCCTCACCACCCAGAATGCGGGCGTCGCCCGATGTAAACTGATAGGCAGGCGTGTCGTCGATGAGGATAGGCTGATTGTTCTCATCAGCCAACTTCTCGCTGTAGATGTAATGGTTAATGCGATTGGCAAACAGCGAGAGTTCTGCCGAAATAATAGGCGAAGAATAGTCTAAACCAAGGTCGAATTGCCAGCTGTTCTCAGGCTTCAGTCCGGTATTTCCCAATTCGTATCGCTGGGTTCCCTCGTGCACACCATTCGATGATAATTCGCTGATGTTTGGAGCACGGAATCCTCTTGCCAGGTTCAGCTTCAGATTGAAATCGGGCAGGATTTCATAAGCTAATCCGATGCTTCCGGTTACTCCTTCAAAGCTGCGCTTAAAGGCCTGGAAGCGGAAAGAATCCGCCTCGCTGTGCAGATGGCGATGATCGTATCTGATGCCGCCGCTCAGGTTCAGTTTGCCTATCTCCTTGCTCACCGTGGCAAATACACCATAATCGAAGAGATGATAGGCTGGAATCAGAAATTCAGAACCTTTATTGATCGACTGCTGCCACATGCCGTTGATGCCCGTAGAGAACTTCCATCCATTCATTTCCGGCGAGAGATAATGCAGGTCGTAATTCATGGTATGGAGCATGAAATCGAGTCCGCATTCCTTCGGATTCTTTTCCTCCTCAAACTCCTGACGGCGGTTCTGCTGATAACCCAAGAGGAGTTTCAGATTGCCGTCGCTCAGGAACCAGGAATTATCAAGTACAGCCTTGTAATGATGAATCTGCTGATAAGGCATCGGTTTGCCGTAACTTTTGGCATCGTAGCCATCGGGAATTTCCAGTTCGCCCGTTTTCTCATCTCTTTCTCCCTCTACGATGCCCGGAGTGAGATGATAATAATCGAGTGTAAGATGCGAATGCCCCTGGCGGTAGTTCCAACCGAGAAGCTGCGAGAATGCCTGCTCTCTGAGTGATGAACCGAATACATAACCATCGTATTTATTCTTGTAGGCATGCGCCATCTTTCCGCTGTAGCGGGTGTTCCATACAAATCCGCCCTGGTTGCCGGCAAAGTTGAGCGAATAATCAAAAAGTCCGTTGTTGGTTTGATAACCCGTTGAGAAATTTGCTCTCATGTCGCCCTTTGCAAGGGTAGGAGCGGAGTGGAAGATGAGGACGCCTGCCATCGCATCCGATCCATACATGAGACTTGCAGGGCCTTTTAGAATCTCTACGGAATGAACCGAAGCGGGGTCGATTTCTATTCCGTGTTCATCGCCCCATTGCTGTCCTTCCTGTCTTATTCCATCGCTTACCACTACCACGCGGTTATAGCCCAGGCCACGGATTACGGGCTTTGAAATTCCGCTTCCCGTGGTAATCTGCGAAACGCCTGGCTGGTGGGCGATGGCATCGATGATGTTGGTAGAAGGCTGCATTTCGAGCTGGCGGGCAGAAACGAAAGAGATGGGTGCTGGCGACTGCTTGAGTTTCTGGCTGCCAGTCAATCCCGTAACCACCACATCGTTCAGTTTCACGCCCGATTCCGTCAGCGGCTGGTGTCTGGTAGAATCGTTTGCCTCTTCTTCATAAATGTTTGCGTCCTTCTTATCATGATTTGTTCTGTTTATAGCCATAGCTGGGGCTGTTGCCGACGAGCATAGACTCATCAGCAATATTGCTTTCAATATTGTTCTCATTATGTTATTAATTACCTTATTATGTTATTTTTTCAATTATTTATAAAAACTGATAATAAGGTGGAGCACGGGTAGATTTTACCCCCTTCGCCCTGCACAAGCAAGGAGAGCAGAAGGCACGGCGAGGGGAGAGATGGAGCACGGCGATGGCAACCCAAACCACGAGGGATGGAGCCAGATAAGGAGTGCTTTGCAATTGGCAAAGCACACAGTCGTGCATGGTATTCTGCAGGGCTGTCAGATGGCCGTCGTGATGAACATGATGGGCGCAATCGGCACAATAGAAATCAGCATGAGTTACCTGCGCTTCACCATGATGGTGAAACGTAACGGCCAGCAGCATCGGAAGGTAAACCAATAGCAGCAGCCAGGAAATTCTGATTCTCTTATGCGTTATCCTCTGCATTTATCTACAGTCTATGATGATATTTTTGATAATTTGCTTGTCCATACAGAAATATTTTAAAGTATACTTTGCAAAAATACGAAAATATTTCTAACTATACTTCGAAATAATTCTAAAAGTTGCTTTATTTAAGGATTTTTTTGCTTTCCTATTCCATCTCCCATATCGGCATAACCTCAATCCTTATTCCGTCTCGTTCGAAGGTCTCCCGTTGGGAAAAAGTGATGATTTTACCCTGTTTGCAGCCTGTAACGGAGGAGGCTGCTATCAAGCCTCCTATCTCTCGTTCTACGTTATCATCATTCAATGTCCAGCAGACTTGTATCAGTTCTGCTACACGCTCGCCCTTTTTCACAACGAAGTCGCATTCCTTCGATTCATAGAAGTAGAATATCCCGTCCTCTTCTCCAAGTGTTCTCTCTAAGTTGAGATAAACGATATTCTCCAAAGCCTTGCCTGCATCTTCGCTCTCAGGCAATAATACGGCATTGCGCAGGGCAATGTCAGCCACATAATACTTGGCAGGAGCAGAACGCTGTTTTACCATCGACTTATCGTATTTTTCCACTTTGCGAAACATGAAAATATTGCAAGCATAGTCGAGCCACAGATAGAGGGAATCCTTGGAGACCTTTAAACCTTGCGACTTCAAGTCGTTATAAATATTGTTCACGCTAGTCGGCTTCGTGAGATTGTTCATCACACGCTTTAAGAAATAACGCACCACCGAAGGAGAAGCTCCGATATGATAATGCTCCACCATATCCCTGAAGAGCATGGTGTTGAAGTAAGATTGCAGGATTTTGACTTTTTCTATCTTGCTTTTTTCGAGAACAACCTCTGGAAAACCGCCCTCCTCGCAATAACCGCGGAAGGAGACCGCCATCTTTGCCTTTCCAGCTTCGCTAAATGGATTTGCCTTGGTGCCTTTGAACGCCAAATATTCCTTGAAACTCAAAGGATACTCGCGATATTCGTCAGGCCATCCTCGCAAAGCGGAAGCCATTTCTTCTGAAAGCATCTTGGCTGTGCTACCTGTTATATAGATATGCTTGCAATAATTCTTATACACCCGGAGAACAAAGAGTTCCCAGCCCTCTATGAGTTGTATCTCATCAAAAAACATATAAACATCCTTAAGCGATGTATCAGGATACATTTCACGATAAGCTTGCAGCAATTCATCGAAGTTTTCGGGCGACATGGAAAGAAAACGTTCATCGTCGAAGCCAACATAGAGGATGCGCTCTTTTGGAGTTCCTTGTTGTAGCAGGCGATTAATCGTAAGTCCCAATAATGATGACTTTCCGCAACGGCGAATGCCAGTAACTGTCACGATGCGGTTTCCATCCAACGGAAGTTGGGTGCTTCTCTCTTGCAAGGCAAAAGGTAATTCCTCTTGGTGCAAGGAAATGATTGACTGAAATGTGCTGCGTAGTTCCATTTGTGTACCTTCTTTATTACTGATTATTTTATTGTTAATATGTAGATACCTACACTCGGTTGCAAAGATACAAACTTTCCTTCTAAAAAGGAAAGAAATCGGCAATTATTTCCTTTTGAAAAGGAAATTTATCTGTTTTTTATCTAATCCTTGTAGTTTCAGTTACATGCATAATCGAAGAGAGTATTTAAGTGGAAAAGCAAATGGATAGGGCTTGCCTTCTAGAGAAAAGGGGATTTTCCTGGGGCTGCGTTCCAATTGTTCCAGTTGTTCCAATTAATTTTGAGTGGGTTCATATCTTTCGATTGTCCTTTCTCTTTACTTCTTCATATTATATAATATATTGATTATTAATTAATTATATATATAATATATAAATATATATATAAAAATAGGGATAGGAGGGATATGTTGAAAAAATAATTGGAACAACTGGAACTGGAACGCTTCCTCTTTTTCTAGAAGGCTTATTATCAAGTGGTTAACGCAATCATCAATCTTCCGTATAACTTGAAAAAGGAATGTATCTTCCAAAAAGGAGCGTTTTTGAGGGCTATATCTGTTTCATTTTTCTAGCTTTTGTGCTTTCTTTTTGGGTAACCATGCTCTCTTGTATGGCTGGGAATGAATCTGAAGCAATAAAGAAATCTGGAATTCGGGGTGAAACAAAACTGTTTCTTGGGGAAAATGGAAGTTATCTGGAACGGAATCCCCATTTTTTTGTGGATTTTTTCCCCATTCATTCCCCATTATCCCCACTCTCTGTTTTTGATGCGGAAATGATAAGTGATTGATAATCAGGTGAAGTAGTCGATTTGCTCATTTTCTGGCACGTATCTTGTAATAATGAATAGCGGGTTCGATAATGAATCCACAACGAAAGTAAATAACAATATTAGTAATAACAGTTTAAAAGATAAGATTATGAAGAAGTTCGTTTTTGCAGCTATCGCAGCTATGGTAATGGTTTCAGTAAGTAATGTTTTTGCTTCTAGCAAAATGATGGGTAATTCTGAAGTAGCTCCAGTTGATACAGTAGCTCCAGCCGATTCAACAGTAGAAGGCACAGCTATCAGTTCTCAGGCTAGCGTTGAGGATTCTGCTAAGCAGGAGTCTACAGAGCAGACTGTTGCGGACAAGGCTGTAGCGCAGCAGGCTGTTGCTGAATAGTCTTAAGAAGGTATTCATTTGCAAAGCGTTATAATAGAGAAAAGCGTATTAGAAGTTTCATCAAGGTAATAGGTTATATTTAGGTTTACATTGTAATTGCATTTCCTAGAAAAAGAAAGTGTAAAATTTAGGTTCGGTTTATGGAAAAGGAGTCTGCTGGCAGGGATGCTGGTAGACTTCTGCTTTTTTGTTCGGGATGAGCAGAGAGTCTCAGTCTCAGAGTCTCAGTTATAAATAAAGGGGGTACCATTCTTCCGCTCTCTCTCTTTCTTTATCTTTATAACTTATTGATTATTAATTAATTATATTTTAATATATATATAATATATAAGTATATAAGAAGAAGAGGGGGGGTGCTTGAAAAACAACTGAGACTCTGAGACTGAGACTATGGAAGCAAGTAAAAGGAAAAGAGGCGATAATCTAATTCCCTAGAAAGCAACGACTTATGAAGGTTTCTCAGTTTTTTATTTTCGGTCTCAGCCCTATAGATTATTCGAAAGATTTTACAAAAGCATTCTTTTTAGGTCTCCCAAACCCTCAAATTTGCTTTGTTTTTTGCTTTAAAGTAGATTTAGACCTTGCTGAAATACAAAATCATGTTCTCCTAAAAAATGCAAGTAAAAACGGGATAACTGAGACTATTGCCCGATTTAGAGCCGGAAAAACCGGAAAGTGAGTCTCAGCTGTCTGTTTTGAGTCATTTTCATCCTAAATATTTTCCCAGTTAGAGATTTTTATTTTCCTAACTAGAAATATTATTTTCTTCTCTTAGAAGGGTAATTGTCCCAGCGCAAAATTGCCCTAAAAATGATGCTTGTCGTCTATAAACGATAGAATTGATGCGTTTTTATCGTCTATAAACGATAAAATGCGTATTTGGATTACTGATGACATGCAAAAAGGCTGAACTTTGGGTTAGGAAGTTCAGCCTTTTGCTTATTTGTGATTTCAGGAAAATATAAAACTATTCTATCTGATACCATTATCTCTATCGCTATTGTTCAGCTTACGGCTGCCTGTATGGTATCTGCGGCCATGGCTGAAGTTGAAGCTGGCAGTAAAGACAAGCATGTTGCCCTGGTCAGCAAGGCGTACCTTGTTCTTCTGCTGCACATACTTGTTGAAAAGTTCATCCTTATACACGCAGCCATGAGGATAGAATACGAATAATCCGAGAACGCCAAACTGCCAGTTCTTATAACTGTAGGTTACGGCAAGATTGGAGGTTGGCTCTCCGCCGTTTGTCTTTTCTCCCCAAAAACTCTTTTCCACCTTATAGGCACCATAGCCAATATTCCAATTGCCCGTCATGTACCGAATTTCTGCTCCATAACTGAAGTAATTGAACTCGTGGGAATAATCCAAACCCTTTGTCTTGACATTCTGATACTCGCACATGAGGTTCAAATCCAGATGATCCTTGATGAGGTGAACTTCAGGAGTCAACAGCAGGTGCTTGTAATCATGACTCTTCTGATTCTCCGGTTTGCTCACAAAGAGATAAGAGCCATCCTCCCGCTTTTCGGGCAAGATAGAAGTAGCTATAGGCTTGTCGTAATACGTCCAGTTTCCCTCCAGGTACACAGACATCAGCGGAATGTTCCAGGAAGCCGACAAGGTATTGTTGTAGCCGGTAAATGGCTTCAGACCGCTATTGCCGTCACGTGCCTCAAAGCTGTTGGAATATTGGCGCAACTCGCTCAAGTCGGAAAGGCTTGGGATGTCTGACGTGATTTTGCTGCTCCATTTAAAACTCAGACGGTCGCTAGCCTTTGCCTGTAAAGTTACCTGTGGTCGAAACAGCCATTTGCTGTATCCGTTCTCCCCCTGATGGATGGAAGACCTGGTTGCGCCAACTCCCACCTGATAACTGAACCACTTCTGCTGTCCCTGTAGCTGGGTGAAAAGATAGAGATTGCTGTACTTCAATTCCGTATCAGCATTACTGCTTCCCACATAGATGTTATCTGTGTGGCTGATATTATATTGTCCACCTACCGATAAAGCCATCTGTTTCCAGTTCTTGCTGTATGTTCCTTCACCAATAAGAGAGCGCTTTCTACCAGTTGCATCATAACTGTAATCGGTCAGCGGAGCGTTCTTTACAGATTCCTCCGGCGATTTGTTGAACGTATATTCCCTCATACGATACTGGTAATCTGTGCCGATGTAAGTACCCACCAGGTTCAGAGCCAGGTTCTGGTCATGGGGCATGTTGAGCGAATAATAAATGTCCAGAGATGGAATCTGCTCCAGCATTTTTCTGTTGTTTTGCAGATATTGATTTGCCTTGCCGCTTTCCTGATAAAGCTGGTTCATGCCTCTCACAGGACTGTTGTGATTGTAGAAATTCAACCGTACATTCAATGTATATTTGTCTGGCTCACTAAGATTATAACCCAACTGTACATTATTGGTGGTGTATAGGAACGGAGAATCATAACCTAAATAATTGCGATGTAGAGTTTTTCCTGTGGGCAGATGATAAGTACCGAGACTCTCATAGCTTCGTTCCTCTACCGAGCGATAGGAGAAACTGTAGTTGATGCTGAATTCCGATTTCTTCACATTGTATTTGAAATAACCGTCGCTATTATTGAAACCAGCCTTGGTGCCTTGCATCGTAGATACTCCACCCACATAACCGGCATAGCGTCGGCGGACCTGGTAGTTGATGACTGCATCCAGATTGCTGTCTCCATATTTGAGTCCTGGAACATTGATGAATTCCACCTTTGTAACTTCATCCGGCTGCAAAGCCAATACATCTTGCATGCTAGCCTTGACATCGTTGATGCGTATTTGCACATCTCCGCCCTTTAATGACAGAACTTTGCGTTCTGCTCGATTTACGATAATGGTAGGCAAAGACAAGTTGTCCAACAGATCATAACCATTGGAAGCCGTTTTCACCTGCTCTTTTGTAGGGAAGATGATTTGTCTATCTACTTTTTCTACAACCCTTGCGGCTTCAACGGTCACCCCTTTCAACAGGTATGAATTCGCCTGCATCCTCACATTTCCGATGCGGGCAATAGGTACCAGCTTGCAAATCGTCTTGTAGCCTACGAACGAAACCTTCATGAGGGCCTGTTTCTGCTGGCAGGGGATGACGAAATCGCCATTGGCGTTGCTCACGCCTCCACAGAGAAAGGAGGAATCCTTCGGGTTGAGCAGCTGGATGTTGGCGAATTCTACAGGAAGATTGTGATTGTCTATCAGTCTGCCTATCAGCTTGCGCTCGCTCTTGCGTATGCATTCTACCGTGATGAGGCTGTCACCTACGGTCATCTGCATCGGATAGAAACCGATTACCTTGCGGATAGCATCGGGAATATTGGCTGTCTTCACGTTCTGGGTAACTGTGAAATCCTCCAGTTCGTTGTAGATGAAACTGATTTTATAGCGCTTGGAAGCCTTGTCGAGGTCGATGAGGACGTCCGACATGCTGCGGTCGTGATAGTTGCGCTGGATGTGCTGTGCGCTCATCGCCAGGGCGAACGTACACAGCAGGAATATGATGGCTGAAAATCTTCTCATAATGATGTCGCTTTTTATTTGTTATTTTACAATCAGCTCGTTTTGTTGCAATTCGATGTTTACATTCTCGAATTGGTTCAGTTCTTTTACGATGTTCTCGATGCTCGAATGACTGTTCCATTCGTAATAGAGGCGGAGGGTCTTGTCCTCGTTATTCTCAAACTTCACTTGTAAATCATAATAAGAAGCAATCTCTGAAATCATCTGCTCGAAAGCCACATTCTCGAAAGTCTTGTGAATGGCTGGCTTTTCTGGTTTCGGATGAGTCAGGGAATCCTTTGCTGCTACCTGCTTTGTGGAATCTGATTTTATGACTTCCGGATGAGTATCTGCGGTTACCTGGGTTGTTTCCTGGCTGCGCTTGATGTAAGTATGGATTGCGGCAAAGGCAATACCCGAAATCAAGACAAAGCCGGCGATGGATGCTGCCAGTTTACGCCAGGAAGTTATAGGATGAGTTGCTTTTTCCTGAAGTTGATGCTCCTGGCTGAATTTCTCCCATTCCTCATCTACATTAATAATTGGAGAGGGGCTTTCAAGTGCAGAATCCACTTCCATCATCGTCTGATAGAGTTTTCGGCATTCCTCATCCTGCAATATTTCACGAATCTCCTCATCAGAATACTTCTCCTGATGGTCGATGATATCCAGTATTTTTTCAAACTTGTCCATAATAAATCTGCTAAGGGTTAAACTTTTGCTTTAATTTTCTGATGCCTTGCGCCAGATGCTTATAAACTGCCACTTCGCTGATGCCCAATTCCGTAGCAATCTCCCGATATTTCAGTTTTTGCCGAAAACGGAGATCGAGTACCTTGCGGGTTTGTGGCGTGAGTTCAGTATCCATATAAGCCAGAATTGCCTCGTACTTTTCGGTCTCCCTGTCTATTTCGGCAATCGCCGCTTCCGGGGGAGCTATCGAAGGCGAAGTATCGGCTTTCAGAAGATGATGAACCCGGTCTTTCATCTTCTGTCGGCTCAACAGGTTGAGGCATTTATGGCGCACACACACCAGAAGATAGCTCCCGGCGTTAGTGGAAGGCAGGGGCGAATCGCTGGCTATTGTCTCGTTATCAAGACCCAGTTGGGTCTTTCCGTCGAGCACATCGGCAAAGACTTCGCTCACCACATCCTTGCTGGCTGCATCATCCTTCAGAAGTACCCTGGCCAATTGGTACATCCTCAGATAATGCTGCCGGAAGAGCTGTTCTATCGTTTCTTTGTTTATTTGCATTACTTTATTTTCTTTTGCCTATATTACAATCGAATTTCCATTTTCCTAACCCTTAGCAGAATATTTTTTCTGCAAATTTTTAAAACGTCAAAAATACCCTATCGGACTTGCTCCTTTTTCAGATGCTTATAAAGCCACAGGAAGGCGGGAATGAGGAAGAGATCTGCCATGACCCACGCCACAGGGTCGCCGAAGCAGACACCCGTCCATGCCAGGGTTGGTACTAGCCAGAGACTTACACCGCATCTCGCTATCATTTCCATTACGCCACTCAGCATCGAAATTTGAACTTTGAGTTTTGACCATTGAACTTTATGATTAGTTTTTGTTATCCTAAAAATATAAGGAGGATGCACTCTTTATTTGAGTGCATCTCCAATCTTCTGTTTGATTTGTGCCATTTTGTTGCGGCGTTCGATGGAGAAGGTATCTCCGTGGGTTTCCACATAATCGAAGAGCATGAACGCCTTGTTCAGGAGTTCGTCTCTTGCGGGCTGTCCCACCATATCTGCCTCGTGATAATAGAGTTCGGCAAGCATGTCCATCTTGGAGAGTCGCTTCTCCTCGTCCTCTATTCCTGCCATTGCCTTCATCACGTCCTCAATGGTAGCGATGCTGTAGAAGGCGTAAGGACCTACGTATTGATTGTAGAGCTCCTTAATCTTCTCACGTCTCACCTCCACCTCTTTCTTTTCGAGCATTCTTTCGAGTGCCGCCATAAACTCGCGAATCAACCGCTGTATGTAGTCTCGTTGTAGCATAAAATAGTCTTTATTTTATTCGTTGTTGTTGATAGCTTCCACATACTCCCACAGTTTCTTGTAGAAAGGATGTTTCGTCATCGTGTCCTTGTTGCCCAGGATGATGAGCTTCATTCTGGCTCTCGTCATCGCCACGTTCATGCGGCGGAGGTCTTTCAGAAATCCGATCTGTCCCTCATCGTTGGAGCGTACCAGGGAGATGAGGATCACGTCTCTTTCCTGTCCCTGGAAACCATCCACCGTATTCACGCTTATCAGGCGGCGGTAAGGCTTGAAGAACTCATACTTCTTGATGAGCTTCTTGAGATATTGTACCTGGGCACGGTAAGGCGAAATGATGCCTACGTCGATTCTTTCCTCCAAAACGCGCTGCTTGCCTATCTTGGTGAAGTATTCCGCCAGGGTGAGCAGGGTAAGTTCGGCTTCCGCCTTGTTGATACGCCCGAAACTCTCACCCACAAACTGTTCCTTGAAGTTCAAATCAGAATTCTGATTGGCTGCAGATACAGAAGATGATGTGGAAGCAGAATCCTCAGGAGCATCTTCCCCCTCTATGGTTATCTGATTCTCCTCGTTTGATGTATCAATCCACGTTATCGGATGGTCGTAATCCAATACGCTCCGGTATTTGATCTGAGGCGCACTCTCCACCTTGCCCCCGTAGAACCAGTCGCTCGAGAATCGCATGATTTCGTCGTTCATGCGGTATTGGATTTTCAGCAGGGTTACTACCTCGGGCTTGTTTTCGGCGATGCGCTCCATCAGGGTCTTGCCCAGTCCGGCTCTTAATGCCGCAATACTCTTTACGGTAGGCGGCAGCTGACAATGGTCGCCTGCCAGAATCACCCGGCTGGCTCTCTTCATCGGAATCCAGCAGGCAGCTTCCAAAGCCTGCGCAGCCTCGTCGATAAAGAGGGTACCGAACTTCATGCCTTCCAGCAGATGATGGGCTGAGCCTACGAGGGTACAGGCGATGACACGCGCCTCGCCAAAGAGTTCTGCGTTGATGCGGATTTCTATCTCGGCAGCACGGCTCTTCAGCCTGTCCATCTTCTGATGATAGTTTTCGCTACCCTTCTTTCTGTTCTTTCTTAATTCCCTGATTGCCTTGCGGATTGCCCAAAGCTGAGGGTAATCAGGATGGCTCTCAAAGCGGCGCTCGTAGGTGAAGCCCAGCATCTTGTCGTTCACGCGGGTCGGGTTTCCGATACGGAGCACGTTGATGCCTCTATCCACCAGTTTTTCTGAAATCCAGTCTACCGCCATATTGCTCTGTGCACACACCAGAACCTGGCTCTCACGCATCAAGGTTTCGTTGATGGCTTCCACCAGGGTTGTTGTCTTTCCTGTTCCCGGAGGTCCGTGAACGATGGCCACATCCTTCGCCCAGAGTACCTCATTCACAGCCCTTTCCTGGGTAGGATTGAGCCAAGGGAACTTCATCGGTTCGAAGGAGAATCTGCCTGCCTTCTGATGGGAATAGAATAAATCGCGGAGATAAGCCAGGCGGTTGTTCTTCGCCTTCATTACTCTATCCAGAGCCTCGAACATCAGTTTGTAGCTGGTTTCATCAAAGGATAGCTGTACGCCGATAGGTTCGGTTGACTGCTGAAGTTCGAGCAGAGGGGCTGAATCGGGTACGGTAACCACCATTCTGTCGCCATCCACATAGCTTACGGTTCCCGTAAAAGAAAAATATTTGATACTTTGACCTTTGAGATTTGAACTTTGAACTTTATGATTAGCGTCTGAAGGGTTTTCTGGCTGCTGGAGGGCTGTGTTGCCCTGGTTCTCATTCTTGCCCATCTTCTTGACCATAAAGAACATGACGGGGCGACCGAACTCAAAATTGTGCTCGATATCCTGGTCAGAGGTTCGGAAAACCTCTATGGCTGTCTGGTTCAGCGAATTATAAAAGCTCTTTCCCACCTGTAGCGGGAACCAGGCATCACCTCGTTTCACCTTCCGCTGCATTCCCATCTGTTCGGTAAGCTTGCGGAAGGCTTCTTTCTCGGTATAATACTCCAGCTGGAGCAGGGTGCGTTGCTGCAATAATGCCTGAATTGGTGAAATCTGTTCCATAATTGGATGCAAAGTTACACCAATTCAGGCAAAAATAAGAAGATAATAGGATAAATTATCTAAAATTTATTTCATGATGCGTTCTACGTCCTGGATGGTGCGGTTGAACGGTCCGTTGTGCTCCAGTTTGATGGTACACATGGCTGCCGCAAACTTGCCGGCTTCTACCGGATTGGCTCCCTGCAGGCGCTTGTAGAGATAGCCTGCCGAATAGGTATCGCCGCATCCGGTAGCATCTACTACTTCATGAGGAGGATAGGCTGGAATGTCGTAGAACGTATCATCTACATAAACCAGCGAACCCTCGCTACCTAGGGTGATGATAACCTCGGCTACGCCCCAGGCATGAATCAGCTTGGCGGCTTCCTTCGGGTCCTTCAGTCCGGTAATGGTCTCCATTTCGGTTTCATTCACCTTCAGATAATAGGTGTTCTTGAGCACATCGAGCTTGTCCTTCCAGTCGATGGCGTAAACTTTCTCGTCTCTCACCTCGCGCAGATATCCCTGCACATCGATGGAAACTTTTCCCTTCTTGGCAAGAAAGGCAACCACTTCTGGCGAGAAATCATCGCTCAGCAGACTGCCCAGGTGGAAGACCTTGGCCTCTACATGCTCCAGCTGCTGGATGGTGAAAGGATCTGCCTTGGCAAGCACACGCTGCTTACGGTCGTTAGGATTATCGCCATAAATATTCTCGAAGAAAACCGTATTGCGCGATGGGTTCAAGGTGACGTCTATTCCTGCCTTGAGCATCTTTTCAACCGGTTCCTTCTCGGTAGGATCCATCGCCGTAATGAGCGAGAAACTTACATCCTTTGGCAATTGGTTGATGGCGTAGGCAAAATAAAAAGAGGTGCCGCCAGCCATGTAAACCGTACTGCTCGGGGTCACGATTTTATCCTTTGTTACGTGCCCAATACAACAAATATCTTTCATTCTTATTACATTTTACGGATGCAAAGGTACTGCAAATCGAGAATAATACAAAAAAAAATGGGAATTATTTTGTTTTGTTCGCATTTTAATGTACCTTTGCATCGAGAAAAAGCAACTTTTAAAGTTTTATCTAGAATAGATATAAAGAAACATTATGTGGTTTGATAATTTAATCAACGTGCATTCGGCGGTGCAAGGCATCGTCATCCTGTCTTTGATTTGTACTTTGGGTCTTGCCCTCGGCAAGATTCATGTCAAAGGAATCTCCCTTGGCATAGCCTTCGTATTCTTCGTGGGTATTATAGCGGGTCATCTCGGACTCTCTATTGACCAGAACATGCTGGAGTTTGCAGAAAGCTTCGGCCTTACCATGTTTGTGTATGTGCTGGGTCTTTATGTGGGTCCTAACTTCTTCGGTTCGATGCGTCACGAAGGCATTTCGCTCAATCTCTGGAGTCTGGCTGTCATCCTGGTGGGAACCTTGTTCTCGCTCGGCTTGTGCTGGATTTTGCCAATCAGTCTGCCTGATATGATGGGCATCCTGTGTGGCGCCACAACCAATACGCCTGCCCTTGGTGCTGCCCAGCAGGCGTTGCAGCAGTTGGGCTTGCCTAGCGAAGGAGCGGCTCTGGGCTGCGCTGTTACTTATCCTTTGGGTGTAGTGGGCGTTATTCTGGCGATGATGCTCTTGCGCAAACTCTTTGTGAAACCGGAAGATCTGGAGATTCGCAGTAATGATGATGATGACCATACGTCTATCGGACAATATGTAATCGTGAATCCTGCCTTGAACGGAAATACCATCGCAGAGATTACGATGATGACGCATCGCAAGTTCATCATCTCCCGTGTGTGGAGAGGCGAACAGGTGATAGTTCCTCAGGCTGATACGGTTCTTCATACGAATGATAATGTACTCGTGGTTACCAATAAGGATGAGGTTTCGGCGATGCAGATTCTCTTCGGAAAGAAGGTGGATAAGGAGTGGAATAATGATAAGGTAGACTGGAATGCGATTGATGCGAAGGTAGAAAGCCGCATTATCGTTGTTACCCGTCCGGGACTGAACGGCAAGCGCCTGGGCAGTCTGCAGATGCGAAATTCCTATGGCGTGAATGTGAGCCGAGTGCTTCGTGGTGATATCCGTCTGCTTGCTACAGATGACCTCCGTCTGCAGTACGGCGACCGACTGACGGTAGTTGGCGACCCTACGAGTATCGACCATGTAGAACAGTTCCTGGGTAATGCCGTAAAGACCCTGAACGAGCCGAACCTCGGCGCTATCTTCCTTGGAATCATTCTCGGTCTTGCCGTAGGAACCATTCCTCTGGATATTCCTGGAATGACGGCTCCTGTGCGTCTGGGTATTGCCGGTGGTCCTATCGTGATGGGTATTCTGATTGGTGCGCTGGGGCCTCGTGTGCATTTCATCTCTTACATGACGCGAAGTGCGGGTCTGATGCTGCGAGAACTGGGTCTTGCCCTCTATCTCGGTTGCCTGGGATTGGCGGCTGGTGGACAGTTCTTCGAGACGGTAGTCCGTCCGGAAGGTTTGATGTGGGTAGGCATCGGTTTCCTTATCACGGTTGTGCCTGTGGTTATCGTAGGTCTCATCATCCTGAAGACCAAGAAGTATGACTTCGGCAGTATCTGCGGAATCCTCTGTGGAAGTATGGCGAATCCGATGGCTTTGACTTACGCCAACGAGACGCTGGATGGCGATACGCCAAGTATCAGTTATGCTACGGTTTATCCGCTCGGCATGTTTATCAGAGTGGTGATAGCTCAGGTTATCGTGATGTTCTTTGTATAAACTTTAGAAATCAGCCTTTCTTGTTATAGTCATTTTCTTTCCCGTCATCGGGTGCTCAAATGTGATTTCCTCTGCATGAAGATGCAGTCTTGTTGCCGGCTCGTTGCCGTAGAGCGGATCGCCGATGATAGGTGCATTCAGACCTTCCTGATGAGCACAATGCACTCTCAGCTGGTGCGTTCTGCCCGTTTTAGGATAGAGCGCCAGGCGAAGATGGGTATCGTCAATACGCTCTAGAACCTCGTATTCTGTAATGGCTTCCTTGCCCTGTTCGCGGTTTACCATCTGGCGTGGACGGTCTAGGAAATCTGCTATCAGGGGGAGCGAGATGTAACCTCTTCCGCCTTCTGCTTCTTTCAGAATCCGGTTGCACGATTCCTTGTCTTTTCCGCAAACGATGGCTACGTACTTCTTCTGAACCCGATGATTCAGAAACTCCTTTTGCAGACGATGATAGGCAAACTCGGTCTTGGCAATAATCATCAGTCCGCTTGTTGCCATGTCCAGACGATGGACGATGAGCGGACCGGTAGCTTCGGGATATTTCCTGCGCATCAGAGCGTAGACAGAAGGCTGGGCTGCATCTTTCCCCGGAACCGAGAGTAAACCTTCGGGCTTATAGATGACTGCCAGTTCACGGTCTTCGTAGAGCGTTTCCACCTTATTATATATAGTAGTTTCGGTCTGTTGGGTTTCAAAGACTGTTTTAGGCAGCATCCAATGTAGTATCGGTTTGCATTTTCCGTTGCAGGCAGGATAAAACTGAAGATGATGTCTGATTTCTTCTTTCGGACTCTCTCCCCACCAGAACATCGCCATCTGCAGAGGCTTGTAGCCATGCTGGTAAGCGTATTGCAGGAGTTTCGGCTCGCAGCATTCTCCACTTCCGGCAGGTGGAATCTTAACCGCCTCGTCCTTGAAAATCTCCAGCAGGTCCTTGGTTTCTCCTTCCGCATTCAGCATCTGAAATTTCGAAAACAGCCATTGCTGAAGTTCTTCAGATAACTGTTTGCGGAGCTGTTTCGCACTTTTCAAATCCTTTTCGTAGTTTTCATATAGCGTTTCGTACGCCGTCTTTTCGTTTATCGACTTTTTCAGCCTCTTCAGTTCTGCCTTCATAAACTGGCTCTCTTTTATCATCGCTTTCTCCTCTTCCTCGCTCAGGGGCATTCCTGCCGAAAGGGCTTCCTGGCGCCTTGCATCTCGCTTTTCCTTTGCTTCTTTTATCTTTGTCTGATAGTTTGCGATAACTTCCTGGCGCTTTTGCTGCAAATCATCAATCAGGCTTTTCGCCTTTATCAGGGTTTCGTTGGCTTCAAACTGTCTGATTTGCTGGTTCATTTCCGAAATCTCAGCCTCATGTACCTTGAAATATCCGTCGGGTTGAAGATAATCGAAAACGGCTGGCACAAAACCTTCCCAGTCGCTTCTGCCGCCAATCTGTCCGCTATAAGCTCTCAGATAGCCAATCTTACTGTTGTTGGCTTCTACGATAAGTATGCCGAACATCTTTCCACGGTCTATTTCCTCCCGCCAGTCGTTTCGCTGTGAGAGTTCATTCTGCAACTCTCTGCATGCTTCGATGCAGAGCGGATGAGGTTCGTAGCTGAATGGATTGTTCATCCTTTCAGGTATATTTTGGGGGTTGATATTTTTGAATAAATGCATTTCCATGCTACAAAGATACACATTTAAACGCGTTTTAGTTCATATTTTATATAAAAAATGAGTTTTTCAGTTATTTTTTTGTCTATTTGGATTTTTTGTTGTACTTTCGCAACTGAAACATAAATTCATTTAAATAGTCTATCATGGTAAGTGTATATAGAAAGATAATGACGATGCAGATTAAGAACGGACTGTGCCTTCTGTGGCTATTCGTTCTTATGCTGTTGCTTGCCGCTTGTTCTCATCGGCAGAAGGATGATGAGTTGTGGCATAAAGATATCGATGAATTTGTGTCCGGTCACCAATCTCTCATGCAGAGTCATCCTGATTCGATGATCATGCTGATAAGAAATTTCAAATGTGAAGGTAATCCCGATAAAAGCGATCAATGGAAAAAAATATTAATAGCTAAATGTTATTATATGAAGGGGGCTGATGCCCAATGCCAGTCGTTGATAGATTCGGTTAACGCTTATTGCAAACAAACTCCTGACAACAGAATTCTTTCTTGTGCTGATAATCTGCAAGGCATACTTTTGCTGGTTTCCGGCAAGAGGAAGGAGGCTTTGAATTATTATGAGAAAGCTTATCATGAAATCATGAACCTTGACAGTTGCGGCGAGGCGATTGATGTATGTATCAATATTGCCGATGCGTCCAGACAGATGGGTAAGCTGGCGGATGCTTCTTCCTGGTATCGCCGTGCCTATTTCCTGGCAGATTCTCTGAATCAGCATGAAGCCCAGAACAGTATTCTCTCAGGACTGGGACAGGTTTATAATGATTTGCAGAACTATCAGCTGGCACATCATTATTTCCAGAAGGCTGAACGCCTGTATCCGCCAAAGAATCCGAAAGATGTTCATTTCTTTTACAACAGTTGGGGAAATGTGTACAGCAGTCAGGAAAAACCGGCTGAGGCTCTGAAATGCTTCCTGAAGGCTCAAAAGGCTACACGGCAGATGGAACAGCCCCTGGCGACGGCTATTGTTGATGCTAATCTCGGACAGACTTATCTAGAACTCAACCGGTTGGATTCTGCACAGAAATATCTGACTCTTACCACGAAATTCTTCTTTGCCCAGCCCTCCATGCAGAGCGATGTGCAATTCTATGTGGATGGGTTGAATGCATCTCTGGCTCTGAAGCAGGATAGTCTGGCGAAGGCTACTGAGATTTTGAACAAGCCATACAATCTCTCCAAGATGTCGCCTAATTATCTTTACCTTTATCATAAGGGACTGGCGGCTCTTTGTGAGCGCAAGGGACAATATGCCAAGGCTCTGCAATATCAGAAACTGATGAATCAGTACGACGATTCGCTCCGTAACGCTACGATGGTTTCGAATGTTCAGGAGAATGAATTGAGATTCAAGCAGGATACGGCCATCGTTCGCCGTGATTTATCCCTTAGCACCACGCAAGCAGAGGTAAGATCCTTTAGAGTCATCCTGCTCCTGATTATCGGCTTGCTGGTAATGAGCGTGTTGGCTCTCATCGCTTTCCTCCGTTACAAATGGTTGCGCAGCAAGCATCAGCATCATGAGGAGATGAACCGGATGATGGCTCTGAAGATGGAGAATGTGCGCAATCGTTTCTCGCCTCATTTTGTATTTAATGTGCTCAATATCTTCGTATCTAATCTTCCGAAGGGGGTTAATGTCAAACCGCTTCAGCTCCTGATACAGGTACTGCGTGCCTACTTGCTTTCTTGCGATAAGATGGCGGTAAGTTTGGAAGAGGAACTGCAGATGGTGACGAGCTATTCTACTCTTCGCCATGAAACCAATCCGTTCCTTCCGATGCCTCAGTTCCATGTTGCCAAGGATGTGGATATGAAGCTCATGCTGCCGTCTATGATTATCCAGATTCCTGTAGAGAATGCTTTGAAACATGCTTTTGTGGGAATGAAAGAGACGGAAGATAAGCCTTTGCTGGATGTAAACATCTGGGTTGAGGACGATATGCTCCGCATAGATGTTACAGACAACGGATGTGGAGTTTCGGGTACCGTTGGCAAGAAAAAGAAAAATTGTGCTGCCAGTACGGGAACCGGATTGAGAATTCTGAACAGTACCATCGAAATGCTTAATGCAAGCAACGAACGCAAGATGTTCTTCAAGATGCAGAGCAACAGAGGAACATCAGAAGAGGAGGGTGGTACCAGGAATAGAGGAATATGTGTAAGTATCGGAGTTCCATGTAATTACGATTATAATGTCTTTAAGTAAGAATCTTTTCATAAGAATTTAAAACGAAATAACATGCAAGATAGAATTAAGGTTGTGATTGTGGACGATGAACCACAGAGCATCCACAGGTTGCAGGATGATTTGGCAACTCTGGAAGATTTTGAGGTGATTGCCACATCCTCTTCGGCGGTATCGGCAAAGAATCTGGTGATGAGCATACAGCCCGATGTGCTGTTCATCGATGTTGAAATGCCTGGACAGACGGGTTTTGAGGTGTTGCAATCTCTGAGAGATGAAATTCCGATGGAACTTATCGTAGTATTTTACAGCGCCTTCGATAAGTATATGATTGATGCGCTCAGAGCCTCTGCCTTCGATTTCCTGTTGAAACCTTATCAGCAGGATGAGTTTGAACTGGTGGTAGACCGAATCCGGCAGAAAATGAAAGATGGAGATGATGTGGATGAAGATGCTTCTTCCGTTCCAGAGTCCTCTTCCTGTTCTTCAGAATCAGTCTTGGCTTCTCAGAAGGCTCAGGATTTTTCGGGAATGAATGGGATGCTGGGAACAGCAGCCAAGCGTCTTGCCATTCAGACCATTTCGGGTTTATTGATGTTGAAGCCCGATGATGTGTTCAGTTGCACTTTTGATGAGGCTACTCATCTTTGGCAGTTGAAGTTGTCGAATGGGCAGGTTTATAAATTGAAGAGGCAGGTCACGGCAAAGACCATCCTTTCCATGTCGCCTTCTCTGGCTCAGGTTCGTCAGGATTGCATCATCAATCTCGATTATCTTCTCTGCATCGAGAATTATACGCTCCGCTGCATCTTTTCTCCTCCTTTCGACCATGAGGAAATCACGGTTTCCCGCCGCTGCTATAAGGCGGTAAAGGATCAGTTGGAGATATTGTAGGGATATGGAAAAAAAAAGGGTGTGCAAGATATAGTCTTTGCACGCCCTCTTCTAGTTCTTGTTTATAGCAGGGGTGTCATATAGAGTGGCAGATATACTATCCCATCTTTTTCCGCTAAGTCTGAGGTGTGAATGACGTAAGGAGTCGATAGGTAATACGTCGTGCCCCATCAATGAGTAATGCGTTCTGCCCATTATCGTCTGATTTCCATCTTAATAATTGACTATAGATTTTACGTCTTATAACTTCCTGGTATTCTTGTTGTTGCACGTATCCTAGCTTTCAAAGTGCTAGATTTTACACGTTTCCTCTTTTTAAATCTTTAAACGTTTGATAATGAGGTAATTATCTCTCCTGTATAGCGTGATGGATATTCCCGTTTTCGGAGTATCTGTCACGCTATTTAAGTATCTGTATATTAGAGTATTAATGTGCGTGGTGTATGTAAATCGTGATGGATGATAGATAATTATCTAAAACTTATTCACGAATATGGCTGCGTTGGGTTACGAATATGGCTGCGTTGGGTTACGAATATGACTGCGCTGGGTTACGAATATGACTGCATCGGGTTACAGATATGGCTGCGTAGGCTAACGGAGCCGTATCCGTAGGCTTACCGAGACGTCTGCTTCAGTTAACTGAGACGTATGAACTCGCTGATTGAGCTACTTGAGTTAGCAGATTGAGCTACTTGAGTTAGCAGATTGAGCTACTTGAGTTAGCAAACTGAGCCACTTGAGAATTTTTCTTCATGTGCTTGCGTGCAACCATAGAAAAAATCAATTACGAAAACTCATTTGATTTCGATGCGGAGGGAATCCTTGTTGAATCGGATGCCGTCACGATTGATGAATCTGGATAAGGAACCATCGGCAGCCAACTCTTTAGGAGTACCGATAGAGAAACGGCTTTCTTCCATCAGCCAGAGACGGTCGGAGAGCTGGAGCGCCAACTCTACATCATGGGTTGACAGTAATATGGATTTATGCTGTTCGTGCGCCAGGCGACGGAGCATCTGTAGGGTTTCTATCTTGCTGGGGAAATCGAGGAAGGCGGTTGGCTCGTCCAGGATGATGATGCGGGTTTGCTGCGTTAGGGCTTTGGCTATCATTACCTTCTGACGCTCACCATCGCTCAGTTCGCTGATGTTTCTCTGGGCAAGATGCTGAATGCCTGTTTCCTGAAGAGCAGAAGCAACAATCTGCTTGTCGGCAGCAGATAATGTGCCCCAGAAACCGGTATAGGGAGAACGGCCTATGCCTACAATCTCTTCTGCTGAGAGTTGGGCATGGTCTGTCTTCGATGTGAGAACGATGCTGATTTCTCTGGCGAGTTCCTGGGCAGAGAAATCAGAAAGGGATTTGTCTTGAATCAGGATTTCGCCATCAAGCGCTGGCTGAAATCCGGCTAAAGTTCTGAGTAAGGTAGATTTGCCCACTCCGTTGGCTCCGATGAGACAGGTCAGTTCACCGGCTTGAAGCGAGGCATGAACAGGTGAGGCTATCGCCCGGAGCTGGTGCTTCGAACGATAGCCTATAATCAGATTCTTTAATGTAATGCTTGATACCATCTAAAGAATATTTTCACCTTGAATGTTTACTTCCTGATAGAAAAAAGGAAGAATTACTTGGCTGCCAAAACCTCAACCTCTACGAGGGCGCCCTTTGGCAACTTCTCTACAGCTACGGCAGAACGAGCTGGATATGGCTGGCTGAAGAACTCGGCATAAACCTCGTTCATGGCTGCGAAATCGTCCATGCTGTTCAGATAAACTGTAGTCTTAACCACATGAGAAAGGTCGGTACCTGCTGCCTTCAGGATGTTCTGGGCGTTGGTGAGGCTCTGGCGAGTTTGCTCCTTGATGCCACCCTCTACGAAATTGCCTGTTGCAGGGTCGATAGGAATCTGACCTGATGCAAATACGAAACCGTTTACTTCGATAGCCTGGCTATATGGACCGATAGCTGCAGGCGCATTGTCTGTGTGAATTGCGTTCATAATCTTCAATTTATAATTTACAATTTATAATTTAACACTTAACACTTAATACTAAACATTGAACACTAACCATTCAACATTAAATATTATACTATCCAGAGATGGAATCCCTTTGATTCCAAAGCCTCCTTGATTTCTTTTACGTGTTCCTCGTCGCGAGTCTCCATGGTGAGGCGGAGCACGCAGGCATTCACCTTGTTGCGGTTGGCAGAACGGTCGTGATGAACTCCCGTGATGTTGCCGCCCAGGCTTGCGATGACGGAGGCTACCTCTACCAGCTCGCCCGGCTTGTCGTCCAGCTCCATCTCGATGGTGCAGAGACGTCCGCTCTTTACCAATCCACGGTTGATGACACGGTTGAGGATGGTTACGTCGATGTTACCGCCGCTTACCACGCAGATGGTCTTCTTGCCCTTCACCGGTACCTTGTTGTACATCACGGCAGCTACGCTTGCAGCTCCGGCTCCTTCAGCTACCATCTTCTCACTCTCTATGAGTTTCAGGATGGCTGCGCAGATCTCGTCCTCGCTTACGGTGACGATTTCATCCACATAGTTGGAGCAGGTTTCGAAGGTAATCTTTCCCGGTTCCTTTACGGCAATGCCATCGGCAACGGTTGCCACAGAAGGCAATTTCTCCTGTTTATGATTGTGCAGACTCTGTACCATACTTGCAGCTCCCTCTGCCTGAACACCATAAACCTTAACTTTAGGATTCAGTGATTTAATGGCAAAGGCAATACCGGAAATCAAACCGCCGCCGCCAACAGGCACTACTACAGCCTCTACTTCAGGCAGCTGGTCGAGGATTTCCAATCCGATGGTGCCCTGACCGGCGATGACGTTCTCATCATCGAAAGGATGAACGAAGGTGTAGCCATGCTCATCTTTCAGTTCCAGCGCCTTCTGGTAGGCATCATCGTAGACGCCAGGTACCAGACAGACTTCAGCACCCAGTCGCTTGGTTGCTTCTACCTTAGAGATAGGAGCACCTTCAGGCAGACAGATGAGGCTCTTAACGCCCATGGCTGTAGCTCCCAGCGCTACACCCTGTGCATGGTTGCCCGCCGAACATGCTATCACACCCTTCGCCTTTTCTTCATCGGTGAGTTGTGAAATCTTATAGTAAGCACCACGAATCTTGAACGAACCGGTCTTCTGCAGGCACTCTGGCTTCAAATAAACATCACTCTCTGGGTTGATTCTTGGCGTGTGAACCAGCTCAGTCTTTCTTATTACCTTGCTCAGCACGAAGCGAGCCTTATAGAAATTGTCAAGTTGTAACATAACTGCTGATATGTGTATAGTTTATTTCGTGCAAAGTTACTATTATTTGAAGAAAGTACAAAATAATTCGGTTTAATTTTTGTTTATTCGATAATATTGCTTAACTTTGCGGCATAAAAACATAGTAACAAATAAACTAATTACTTTTATCTGGAAATGAAGAAAAATGTTTTAGCAGTAGCGCTGGCATTGATGGCGAGCATCGGTGCATACGCTGAGAAGAATACTGTCAGTTCTCCTGATGGTAAGTTGAATGTCGTGGTAGAAGATCGCGATGGTAAACTCTATTATTCCATCGACTATGCAGGCAAGCGAATGATGGAGGAATCACAGCTCGGACTCCTTGCCGATGTAGGCGATTTCAGTCAGGGCTTGACCTATCAGGGCAAGAATGAGATAAAGGTGGAGAAGAGCTATGACCTCCGCACCGCCAAGTTTTCGCATGTAGATTATCATGCCAACCAGCTCAACGTGACTTATCTCAATGGCAGGAAAGAACCCATGACCGTTACCTTCAATGTGTCCAACAATGACGTGGCTTTCCGCTATACCTTTGATGGCTTGAAGGCACAGCATATTATTATTAATGAGGAGAAGACGGCATTCAATTTGCCAAAGATTTCCACCTCTTTCCTCTGTCCACAGAGCGATCCACTGATAGGCTTTGCCCGTACCAAGCCAAGTTATGAGGAGGATTACAAGCCAGATGCTCCGCTCACAGTCAAGTCGGGTTATGGTCAGGGCTATACCTTCCCATGCCTCTTCAAGGTAGGCGGCGATGGCTGGGTTTTGGTCAGCGAGACCGGTACTCACGGCAACTATCCGGGTTGTCATATCAGCGATTACGATGCTGCTAAGGGTTATCAGATAGCCTTCCCAATGGAGAAGGAGGCTGATGGCATCGGTTCTACATCGGGCACCTTCATTCTTCCGGGTTCCACTCCTTGGCGTACCATTACCGTGGGTTCTGATTTGAAGCCTCTGGTAGAAACCACCATTCCATACGATGTAGTAGAGCCAAGATTCGAGGCTTCCCAGAAATACGGAACTGGCAAGTATGCCTGGAGCTGGCTCATCTGGCAGGATGGCTCCTGCAACTATAACGACCAGAAGCAGTTCATCGACCTGGCTGCTACCATGGGATATGAATATGTGCTGGTTGATGCGCTCTGGGATACCCAGATTGGTAGAGACAAGATAGCAGAGTTGAGCAAGTATGCGCAGAGCAAGAATGTAAGTCTGATGCTCTGGTATAATTCCAATGGTGTGGCAAACGATGCACCTCAGGGACCTCGTGGCATCATGGATAACATCGTGGCCCGCAAGAAGGAGATGGCTTGGATGAAGAGTATCGGCATCAAGGGTATCAAGGTGGATTTCTTTGGTGGTGACAAGCAGCATACCATGCAGCAGTATGAAGATATCCTGAGCGATGCCAACGATTACGGCATTCACGTTATCTTCCATGGCTGCACCCTGCCAAGAGGTTGGGAGCGCATGTATCCAAACTATATTTCCAGTGAGGCTGTATTGGCTTCAGAGAATGTATTCTTCTCTGATTATCATGCCAAGCAGGAGGGCTTTGAACTGACCATGCATCCATTCTGCCGCAATGCCGTGGCTGCGATGGATTGGGGTGGTACCATCATGAACAAATACTTGTCTCGTGACAACAAGAGTCGTCATCGTCGTTATACCACTGATGTTTTCGAGATGGCATCGGCTATCATGAATCAGGCAGCCATCCAGTGTATCGCCATCTATCCGAATAATCTCTCTGAGCTTCCTCAGCACGAGATTGATTTCTTGAAGAGCGTTCCTACAACCTGGGATGAGACCAAATTCATCGCCGGTTATCCTGGAAAATATGCCGTTGTTGCCCGTCGCCATGGTGATAAATGGTATGTTGCCGGTTTGAACGGCACCGACCAGGTGATGAAGCTCACCCTGAATCTGCCAATGCTTGCCGGCAAGAGCGTTACCTATTATCATGAAACAGCCAGCAAGGACAAGAAGGCTCTCTGGCCTGTTTCTCAGATGAAGACCGTAAAGGTGGATAAGAAGGGAAACCTGAAGGTGGAAATGCAGCCTAAGGGTGGATTGATTGTTGAAAAGTAAAAAGGTAAAAAAGTAAAAAGGTAAAAAAGCCTAGCGGGGTATAATCTCCCTAGTTTCTTTTTACCTTTTTACTTTTTTACTTTTAAAAATCCTTTTTACAGAAATGTTCCAAAGCAGCAGCTACGCCATCTTCTTCATTGGAAAGCGTGATGTAGTCGGCTTCGGCTCTAACCTCTGGTGCTGCATTCTGCATGGCTACACCCATGCCTGCCAGTTTCAGCATGCTCAGGTCGTTGTAGCCATCTCCGAAAGCAATCATATCGGCTGGGGTGAGATTGATTTTCGACAGAAGGCGGAGCAGGGACTTTGCCTTGTCGATGCCTTTGGGAACCAGCTCCAGGAAGAATGGGGCTGAACGGAAGATGTCCATCCTGTCGCCCAGAATCTCAGAAAGCTCGTTTTCTGCCTTGAGCATATCTGCCGGGTCGCCTGTCATGAGGAGCTTGGTAGGGTGAGGCTCCAGGGCTTCGAACAGGTTTTCTACCTTTCGGATGTTCATCTTGTTGATACGCGATTCTTCCTTCACATACTGGTCGTCGGGCATCTCGGTGATAATCTCGTTGCCGGCATATCCCAGCAGGGCATGGTTCTTCTCCTTCGCGTACCTATATAATATAGGTATCACCTCATCAGGCAGGAACTGGGCGAAGAGTTTTTCGCCAGTCTTGGCATTCACGATGTTGCCGCCATTATAAGATAGGATGTATCCGCCTCGCTTATCCAGTTCCAGACATTCCGCCACCGGTTCGATGCCGTAGGTCGGTCTGCCTGAAGCAAGGATGATAACAACACCCTCGGCTTCTGCCTGGAGCAGCGCTTCGCGGGTTTTCGGGGTAACCACCTTGTCGTGGTTGGTCAGGGTGCCATCCAGATCAAGGGCGATGGCACGGTATGGAAGATGATTCATATTTGATATATTATTGTATTTCTAATTTGACTGCAAAGGTAAGATAAAAAAACGATTGTAACAAAAAAAAGCGTTAAATATGATATAAATATAGGTGTTTGACTGATAATTACCTGCTTTTTATTGTTTATTATACACTATAGTCGGAAAGTTTTCTTATTGAAGGCTTACATCGACAGCGTGCTCGATGTGGTGGGTGCTGCACAGGAGCCAGATGGCTATCTCTATACCGCTCGTACCATCAACCCTCAGCATCCACATGGATGGTCGGGAAATAAACGTTGGGTCAAGGACGAGGAATTGAGCCACGAACTTTATAACCTCGGCCACATGGTGGATGCAGCCTGCGCCCACTATCAGGCTACGGGTAGCACCAAGTTCCTGAACATCGCAAAGCGCTATGCCGATTGCGTGGTAAAGGAAGTGGGACCTAATCCAGGACAGGCTACCGTGGTGCCAACCAGATGAATGTCTGGTTCTATCAGAACTTGAATGTATTGGACAAATAATAAATAGTTTTTTAAAATCAAGAAGAGGGTGCGTCATGGACTTATGATACACCCTCTCTATATTTTATCTATAGCAAGGGTGTCATATATATTGGCATCAATAAGGTCTGTCCATCTTTTTTTAAATCTTTCGTATATAATAGGTATCTTTTGTCGATTCTATCAGAGAACTTCAGGCAAAACTCATCTAGCGACTTGTGACTGTTATATCCTGACGATTTCACTTCTATCGGATAAATCTTCTTGCCACGAGATAGCAAGAAATCTATCTCGTAGTTCTTGTGGCTTGTTGCATGGGGAAATGTGTAATAGAACAGTTTGTTTCCTGATGCGGTAAGCATTTGGGCAACGAGATTTTCATAGGCATACCCCATATCGCTACTCAGTTTATCACTCAACAACTTTTCGTAAATGGTGTTCTCCGTGTAGTCTTTATCCCAAAAAGCAAGTGTGACGAATAGCCCTGTGTCTCCAACAAACATTTTATAGTAGTCTTCGTCACTATGTAATGAAAAACCAACATTGGGATCATTTGCGTGATAGGCGAAATTGACTACCATGCTGTCTTTCATGTCTGCCAAGACTCCCATAAGGTTCTTTCTGCCTGCATCATCTAATACGCTTGCTACCTGGTATCTGGCTGAATTTTTGTTTAATTCGGAAGGAATACTCTCGAATAACTTGGCAGCTCTTCCTGTTTTGTCAATTTTTCTAAAGTCGTCAAGATAAAGCTCTATGATTTCTCGCTTAACGGCATCTGTTTTGCTCAGATTGTTGGTATCTAAGTACTCATTTACGGCTTGTGGCATTCCGCCTACGAGCATATATAGACGAAGGTTGCGCATAGCTTCTCGATGCGCTGCTCCCAATGGAACTTTTGCATCGAAAAACTGCTTGAGTAGGGGAAATGTAGCAGTATCGCCCATTGCCCATCGAAATTCCTCGTAGTCCATCGGATAGAGATCCAAACGTGTCTCTTCGCTTGGAATCAAAATGTTTTCTACATTCTTTTTGATGCTGATAAGAGAGCCTGTCTCTATGTAGTCGTATCTTCCGTCTGCTACTAGGTATTTGATGGCTTGCCGAGCTTGTGGGCACATTTGTACTTCATCGAAAATGATGGCTGATTTGCGTGGCTCCAAGATTACTTGGTAGATTGATTGGAGACGTAAAAATATATAGTTCAAGTCCATGAGGTTGTCAAACAACTGTTTCACTTCCTTAGATGCTTGTGCGAAATCTATAAGGATATAGCTTTTGTATTCTTTTTCTGCGAAAGCTTTGGCTACCGTTGACTTTCCTACACGGCGTGCTCCTTTGAGCAAGAGAGCTGTGCTACCATTTCTCTCTAGCTTCCATTCGAGCATTTTGTCGTATACTTTTCTTTTAAAAATTCTTTTTCTCATAACTTGCTGATTTTGAGCGCAAAGATACATATAAGTTCCAAATCCCCCAAATGTTTTTTGTTAAAATGTTCCAAATCCCCCAAATGTTTTTTGCTAAGATGTTCCAAATCCCCCAAATGTTTGACCCATAAATAATGCTTCTTCGTACCCTCATCGCTCTATTTCATGCAGTTTGCTCCTAAGCAGGCAGTACTGACATTAAATGAAGCTCAGAAGAAAAAGGTGGAGAATATGGGCAGATTCATCACTACGATGTATATCAACGACCTTACCTTCGTGAATTTCTCGGATGCCCAGGCTCAGAATGTTCCGAATATCAACATCCTCTTTCCTTATGGAGCCTATCTCCAGAATGAGCAGATGATGCAGCTGGCGGCATACGTGGCAAAGAAATATCTGTATATGCAGAATCCTTCTGAGCTTTACCGGAAATAGCCAACTGGCAAAATATAAATAGCCAACTGGCAAACTGCAAACAGCCGACTAGCGCATGAGTGGCTAGTCGGCTGTTTTACTGGAACAGTTATCGAAAACCCCTTTTTTTTGTTTTCTTATAGGCATCCTGCCAAATACTCTTCACTCTTCACCAAAAGCCCCGAATCCCCTGTGTTTATCGGCATTCCGAGGGGTGAAGAGTATTCGGGAACTCTTCACCTACTCTTCACCACTCTTCACCCTTCAGTTCTGGCTGATTTGCAATCCACCTATCAGTCTTTCTCCTCTGTTCCCGTTCCTGACGGTGAAGAGTGGTGAAGAGTGGGTGAAGAGATAAAAACAACTCTTCACCCCTCGGAATGCCGATAAACACAGGGGTTTCCGGCCGAAAGGTGAAGAGTGAAGAGTATTTTGATGATAGCTTCGTTTATTTCTTAAACTGTCTTTGGTTTCGCATTCCAAACCAAAAGTGTCAATAGTACAGACATCAAAGCTGCACCAATCCAGAAATAATTGATGTAGGTAAAGTCGTAGGTCTCTACGCCATTTACCAGATGCTTGTTGCCCTCAATGAGTAGACCGCTCATAATGTCTTGGATACCGGCACCAATGTAGCTTGCCACGCCGACAACACCAAGAGCTGCACCTGCTGCGTTCTTAGGAGCTAAATCTACGGCCATAAGACCACCGAGGAAACAAATCAGAACGCCGATTCCTAGTCCGAATAATACCATAGCAATAACATCAATATAGAAATGAACACCTGGTACTAATAAGAATAAACATAGCGCCAAAACATTCATCAAGCCAAAGACCAAAGCCGGTATGTTTCTCGATCCTTTGAATAATTTGTCTGAGATTAAACCTGAAGCAACTGTTCCTACAATACCACAAACAGAACTGATGGAAATAATAAAGCTTGCGTCAAGAGTAGAATATCCCTTCATCGTCTCCAGATAAAAGACTCCCCAACTGTTTACTGCATATCTACTTATATACATAAACGCACTTGCTAAAGCTAGAATCCATATAGCAGGACTACATAAGACGGTCTTCTGACTTGCGTTGAAATCAGCCTTATTCTTTTCTTCTTTTTTAGAAGTCGCATCCTCTAATAAATAGCCATACTTCTGAGGTGTATCTTTCATTAACCATTGCATAATGAAAAAATAAGCAATGCCGATTAAGCCTGCTCCAATCAATCCATATCGCCACCCAAAATTAGTAGCAAGAATAGCAATGGATATGAAAGTGATAGCCTCACCTAAATTATGACTTGCGCTCCAATAACCATAATAAGTACCACGATTTGATGCATCAAACCAGCGGGATAGTGATACTACTCCAGATGCTGCTCCCATAGATTGAAAATATCCATTGATACCCCAAAGTACTGCGAACACGATAAACGAATTGGTGAATCCAAGCGCCAAGTTTATCAAAGCCGAAATCAAAAGACCTGTTGACATCAACTTTTTCACATTACTTCTATCTGCTATAAAACCATTACAGAATTTACCTATAGCATAAGTAAAGAACAAGCAAGAGCCTATGATACCTATTTCTGTTTCTGTAAAAACACCATCATCAACCATTGGTTTACGAATTACATTCATGCTTAAACGACAAACGTAATACATACCATATCCCAAAGTTGCAGTAAGGAATGAAATAAGGCGTATTTTTTTGAACCGAGCACTATCTGTACTCGGTTCTTTAGCTGCTTCTGGAATTTTATAATAATCTACGATTTTCTTCCACATAACATTTAATCATGAAGGTTGCGAGAACGCAAATAATCCAATAAGTACTGAGGTCTATCTGTTTGTATAATTCTAGCTCCCAAAGTATCTATGAGATAACCATATCCCTTATTAGGGTCTTGTAAAGACATATCATCATCATGTCCACCTGCCATAGTATCCCATAAGGTATTATACCAAATCAAAGATTTACCTTTCATTTTCTTTGGCAATGACAATGGAAGTTTATTCTCATCACTCTTAAACAACAATTCAAAAGCCACAGGATTCATATCCTTCATAAACTTGTTGAGTTGCTGCTCTGCATTAGACTTGTCCAAATTTACAATAGGCATATAGATAACATCCTTTAGATATTCTCCATATAGTTCTTTTACCTTTTCTGCAGATTTTGTGCCTTTCATGACAATCTGCTTTGTTGTGCCAGTCTTCTTCATCAACTCATAGACTTGCTCGAAATATCTGTCTGCCTTGTCTAAATTCAACATAATCTTACCGCGTGCATGAACAAGAGCCTCTTCTAATGTTGGAACTCTATGGATAGTGCGGATATTACATCCATTTTTCAAGTGAGTTTTAGCAATAGAATCATAAGTCAACTCAGAAATGGTACCTTTACCAGTTGTTGTACGGTCTATCTTTGGGTCATGCATCAATATCAACACGCCATCTTTTGTCCTTTGTAAATCAATCTCAACAATATCAACCCCCATTTTTATGGCATTGTCTATTGCTTCTAAAGAATTCTCAGGAAAATTACGCCAGTCTCCACGATGTGAGGCTACGATTACAGAAGATTCATCACGATTTAAAAGTTTATTACGGATTTTACTCACTCTGTCTTGTGCAAAGATATTTGCACTACATACAATTGCTAAAAGCAATAAAAGAAATTTCTGTTTCATCTTGTATACGTTTTAAAGTTTTTATTCTCTTCTTCCTTTTTTAGTGAGATAATCTAACAGCAAGAAGGGATTATCGCTAAATATGATATTGGCACCTTTTTCAAGAAGCCATCCGTAGCTTTCGTCTGGATTATCTAATGCCAGTTCATCATCATGTCCTCCATTAAATGTATCCCAAAGAGAGTTATACCATATACGGAATCCATGAGATTTCATTTCGTTCGCACGATTCAATACAGGAAAATCATCTCGCTTAAATGATAGGCTCATTATTGGCGTCTTAATATTTGTCATATAATCATCAAGCTTTTGGTTATCTGTTTTTCCATTGCATACAACTACAGGGCTAAATATGCATCCATCCAGTAACTCGCGGTAGTTTTTATTATAAGTGTTGCTGTTAAATGTGCCACGCAAAATAATCTGTTTCTGCATTTTATACTTTCGGATTATTTCGATAACTTTCGCTTTTATTGGTTGCCATTTATCAACTTGAATAAGAACTTTGCCATTGCATAAGTCTAATACTTCCTCCAGTGTCGGTACTTTTTGACGGGTAACAACCCCTATTGGAGATTTTAAGTTTAATTGTTTTATTTGTTCTAAAGTATAGTCAGAAACCAATCCTTTTCCTGTCGTTGTTCGATCCAATGTGTCATCATGCATAATGACAATAGCGCTATCTTTTGTCATGTGCACATCAATTTCGATTCCATCGATGCCACCATCTATGCATTGCTTGTAGCCTTGAAGAGAATTCTCTGGAGCGTTTCGCCAGTTACCTCGATGTGCAATAATCATCACATAATTAGACTTACCTCCATCATACAGCTTGTTCAAGATAAAATCTATACCTTTGTTTTGAGCTACAGCATTCAACCCCAAAAGCATACTTACCAAAGTAACTATTATTTTCCTCATTTTTGAAGTTTTATTTGAAGGTTGGTGGATTCTCATGAATCCACCTATACCTTATATTATATATACTTAATCAAAATTTGTACTATCTGTCCAACCAGGATTCTGTGTCAACTTACCACCAGTTAAGACTCTTTCACTTGCTGGAATTGGCCAAAGATAATCTCTATTCTCATCCCAAGTTATAGTAATCTGGCTAAATGGATAGATGTATCCGGAAGTACCATTAGATAGCTCCAAGTCCTTGCCAATTTTCTTAGCAGTACCCTTAAAGGTACCCTTATCAGTTGTGTATAATAACAGATCTTTCTTTCCATCATTATCCATGTCGTATTGTCCTTCTGATGGGAAATAACAACCATAGAATGGTTTTGTCAACTGCTGACCTTCTTTCCAACGGAAAATATCCCACAAGCGGAAACCTTCCAAAGGCAACTCTACAGTGCGCTCTCTACGGATTTCCAAGATGACACCAGTATTGCCACTCTTTGTCACGTTAGGATAATATTTCAACATCAATGGGTCTGGATTGGCATTAGCCGTACTCATGTTGAGATGTGGCATTCTTGCTCTGTCACGAATTTTATTGATAGAAACATCCAAGTCATTTTGTGTTAATGTACCTAACTCTGCCTTAGCTTCAGCATAGTTCAAATACACTTCGGCTGTCCTAAACAAATACCAATCTGTAAATGCCTTATTTGCGCCATCATATTTAGACTCTGCAATATACTTAATCGGTTGATACCCTGTTAGAGCATTTAAGTTGTTTGCAGTCACCTTTGTTGCGCCTTTCTGAATGTAACCTGGGCATAAAACTGTTTGAGCCATACGAGGATCACGATTGCTAGTTTCTGCTACAAAGTCATCTGTTTCCCAGCCTTGTTTGTCAGTATAGCGAGAGCCATCTGCCATTAAATAGTGATTCATGAATCGCTTGGTAAAACCTTGGCGAGAATTCTTGATAGCAAAAGGAACACCATGCATTACATTTGCATCAGAACTATATCTTCTTGCCAAGATGACTTCATCAGAGCAAGCATCCAAACTATTAAACAAGGAGCGATAAGGAGTATCACCTGTTGTATAAAGTTTGTAACCACTATTCTTGATAAAGTTTTCACCAGCATCAACTACTTGGTGCAAATACTTTTCTGCATTAGGCATATTACGATATTTACGATAAGTTCCCTCATACAGAGCTGCACGAGTCTTAAGGGCTAATGCTGTCCATTTCGTTACGTAATAGACACTCTTGGTTGACGGAAGCATGTTTATTGCCTTGTCAAGGTCATCCATGACATGATCCATAATAACTTCACGGTCATCACGTGCTTTTGACAAAAGTTCATCTTGGTCAGAATTCAAGACTTGATCATACCAAGGTACATCGCCATATCTTCTGACTTTAACGTAATAGAAGTATGCTCTCATAAAGTAAGCTACTCCATCATTTTCCTTACGACCAACTTCGTCTTTGCATCTATCTGAATGCTGTAAATAATAGTTTATAGAACGAAGTTGTGTCCAGTTCCAACCATTTTCATCAGCAGCAGAACGTTGCCCAAGCAAAGTTGCACCTAACTCGGTATCAATATTGTCATCCGCATTGATGCCAATCACGTCATCTGCACCTTCCAACTGGCTATAAAATCCATCAGTCCATAGTTTCAATTCTCGTGTAGAACTAAAATAGGTCTCAGGACTCATTGTGTCTTCAGGAGACATATCCAACAAACTATCACAAGCTGTTAAGTTTGTAATGAGTAAAGCAGCCCCCAATATATTTATTAACTTTTTCATTGCTATTACCTTTTTATATTTAGAATTTTATATCAAGACCAAAAGAGAATGATTTAGAATAACTATAACCAACTCCCGAACCAGAATTATATGATGAAGCATAAATCATTTCTGGATCAACCGTCTTGCAGTACTTCTTCAATGGAGACCAGTAGAATAAGTTCTCTGCTGTAAAATATACTCTCAAAGAATTGATGATTTTTTTGCTAATAGGAATTGTATAACCTACAGTCAAATTCTTCAAGCGTAAATAAGCAGCATTCTGTAAATATCTATCATTAGCAACACCCAATGCACCTCCACTATAAGACGCATATCCTCGAGGACGTGGGAAATAAGCTCCCTGGTTATCTTCGCTCCAAACATTATCCGTGAAATCCTTGTGGATGAATGACAGTGAAGGGAAAGAATATGGTCCCCAGAAATCATATGCATAGGTTGTAGGATACCAATTGCGTTTACCTACACCTTGGAAGAATGCATTAAAATCAATTCCGTTCCAATCTGCTCCCAAACGGAAAGAATAAGAATAGCGTGGTAAGCTATTACCAATAATTCTCTTGTCTCCTGGGTCTGCAACTGTACCAGAGCCTTCAGAAATAACATTATCACCATCCAAATCCATGAATTTTACATCACCTGCCATCAAATGGTTATCTTTCTTAGAGCTGTATACACGACCGTTAACAGCCTTATCGTTAATCTTTGCCTGATAAGCTGCTGCTTCTTCATCCGTTGCAAAAAGACCTGCTACCTTATAGCCCCAAATCTCACCTAAAGTCATTCCTTCATAATAATCAGAAATCAACTTATCAGGATTGTTAAATTTGGTAATCTTTGACTTGTAATCTCCGATTGTCGCTGATACATTATAATGGAATGGCTTGCCTGCTAAATTAAATTTATCTTGCCATCCAATATACAATTCCCATCCATTTGTTCTCAAATCTGCACAGTTTTCTTTTGGAGTAGTTGCTCCAAATACAGATGGTAATGTTATAGAATGGGTTAGCATGTCTTTGGTGTCACGGATGTAAATATCCGCTGTCAAAGTTAATTTACTATCCAAGAAACCCAAATCCAAACCCCAGTTGTAGGTAGAAACTGTCTCCCAAGTTAAAGATGAAGATAACGGAGAAGACACACTTGCATAATATGCCTTGTTCAAGCCGTCAAATGTATAAGACATCTTGTTGTCTGTATAAATCTGGTCAAAATAAGCATAGTTGCTTACTTGCTGGTTTCCAAGACTACCTACAGAGAAACGGAACTTAGCATTATTTACTACAGGCAATAACTTATTCCAGAATTTCTCAGAACTCATTCGCCAACCAATTGAAGCAGAAGGGAAAAATCCCCAGCGGTCTTTTGACGCAAACTTAGAAGTTCCATCCCATCGGCCGCTAATCTCAGCCAAATATTTACCTTCATAGTCGTAATTGACTCTGGCAAAATATCCTAAGGTTCTATAAGCAGATATATCTTGTCCAACAGTAGTTTCACCTTGTGCAACGGTGAAAGAAGATAAATCTTTAGAAAGAAGATCATTCTTTTTTACAGATAAATCTGTTGTTCTATAATCCTCATATTGACCACCTGCTACAACCTTAAAGTTATGCTTTTTGTCCCATACATGAGTATAAGTACCATATATATTCAGGTTGTTGTCGTCTACCTGCATGTGTCCTTCCTGATAGTAATCTGTTATAGTACCAGAAGTAAATGTTGCAGTTGCTCCCTCTGCGCGTGAATACTCAAAAGGCATACTTCTTCTCTTATAAATGTAATTTCTGTTTTTATAAGCGTATGAAGCCGTCAAGACCAAGTCGTCAAATACTTTATAATCAAGTTGATTTGCAACAATCCAGTACTTGTTTTCACGAGAGTTGCGCGCCTCGTTTGCTGTCAGGAAACCTGCATGGCCAGAGCCCAAAGGTGAATTGGAGGTCAATTGGTTTGTATACTGTACAACAGAGCCATCAGGATTTCTTGGTACGAAAGAAGACAAAATGTTTGACTGCAAACTAGAAATAGTCTGCTGCTCATTATAGAAACCTGCATATTTGTAGGCCGTTTTGTTATAATTGAAATTAACAGAATACGTCAAATGTTTAGACAACTTAGCATTCAGCTTTCCTCTAAAGGATACATTCTGATAATTATCTTTGTAGATATTAAAGATACCATCCTGTGTAAAGAAACGACCGCTTGCAAAATAATTAACCTTATCATTACCACCTGTCACAGAAATATTATGCTCCTGCTCTGGTCTTGTTTTGCGATAGAAATAATCATACCAATCAAAGTTGCCATAATAATAATACTTTCCGTCATCGCCAACTACGGTCCATGGTCTATCTGGATTTTCGGTCTTATCATTACGTCTATCATAAAGCATCTGCAAATCTTTGTCTGTATAATTTGCCATCAATTTGCCTTGGTAAGCCTCATAGAATTGGTTGACAATATTTACATGGTCATAACCTGTATGTATGAAATCTGTTGAAGTTGTATTCTGTTTCCAACCTACGCGACCATTATATGATATGGAAGCTTTACCTTCTGAGTCTTTTCCACTCTTTGTAGTAATCAAAATAACACCAGAAGAGGCTTTGGCACCATAAATTGCAGAAGCAGAAGCATCTTTCAAAACTGAGATAGATTCAATGTCATTAGGATTTATCTGGCTCAAGTTGACCTCCATGCCATCAGCCAACACCAATGGACTACCTCCATTAATAGAAGCGACACCACGAATGTCAATGCTATAACCAGAATCACAACTTCCTGAATTAAAAGTCAAGTTTACAGAAGGATCTGCACCTTGTAATGCGCCAGCTGCATTTGATACTGGGCGATTGTTTATGTCATCTGCAGTAATCATTGACACAGCACCAGTTAAATTAGCTTTCTTCTGAGTACCATAACCAACAACTACAACTTCGCTCAATACCTTATTATCATCTGCCAGGTTTACATTGATTACTTCGCGACCATTTACCTTGATGTCCTGGTCCTTGCAGCCAATGTATGATACTGCCAACATACCGTCGGCAGGAATCTCGATGGTATAGTTGCCGTCAAGATCGGTTACAACACCATTTGTGGTGGTACCCTTCTCCATGACGGTAGCGCCGATAACTGGCTCGCCAGTTTCGTCTTTCACTACACCACGTACCTTGATTTTCTTGCCATGAGCCTGAGGTTTAGCTTTTTGCTGAGGCTTGATGACGATGTAGTTGCCTTCCATCTCATAGGTAAAATTAGTACCTTTGAGCAATTGGTTCAACATACCAAAGACATCATCACTTTTCTTGGTTAATGTAACCGAACGGTTAGCATCCAGCTGTGAGGAGTTGTAGGCAATCTTGTACTTAGATTCCTTTTCAATCTTCTCAAAAGCTGACTTAAGCGTTACCTTGTTTGAGCTGAAGCTGACGTTCTGAGCCGAAAGGGTCATCTGGCCTGCCAGGAGCAAACAGAAGCATGACGCAGAGATTCTTTTAAGATTCATACTTTATCTTTTTAAGTTAATAATAATTTGCTTGTTACGTCTTGAAGACAACGGAAAAGAGAGTTACACCCAATTACAAAACTGTTAAAATGAAGTTTTTCTGAAAAAAAATATCTTGTGTTCGCAAACAACTGTGTTTTTCTTTTTTATTTTCTCACCTATAATATATGATTGACTTTTTTCTTGCAAAGCATCACATATCCAGAACTAATGGTTGCCGAAAGAAAAGCAAGGTAAAGGGCAGAAACTCCCAGTTCAGTATGATTTCCTGAACTGGGAGTTTCTGCCCTTGTCTTCTTTCGAATGAGTATCTTAAATGTAGGATCTAAATTGCATATTGTCCTACTGTCGGAATATTTAGATGAGCCTGTAATCCCATAGCATGAAGTACTCGGGAAATAGTATTGAGTGTAAGGTTCTTGCCATTCTCAATCTTAGATATCTGTCCCTTCTTTACTCCGATAAGATTGCCTAACTGTTCTTGCGTAAGTTTTTTGTTTTTACGAGCCTCCTTAATAGCTTCACCAATTAAGAATGTGTTGATTTCATCCTCAAATTGATCACGATGAGGAGTTCCAATCTTTCCAACATGCTTATCTAGCATTTCTTCTTCACTATAAAATTTCATTTCTTCCATAGTCACTTTCTTTTCATTTTAAAATATAATGCTCTGATTTCCTCTGCTCGCTTTATCTGTTGCTTTGGCGTTTTTTGCACTTTCTTGATAAACCCATGGGTAGCTACGACTAATGAATTAGTTGAAGTGTCCCAAAAAGCAAGCAAACGATATTGGATTCCATCATATTTTGTACGGAATTCCCATATATCAGTTCCTTCCAGTTTTTTAAAGAGTTTAGGATTTAAGACATATTTAGCCTTTCGGATATTTGACAATATCTTATCCTTTGCTTTTTGTGAAAGACTTTCCAAAAAGTCGTCAGCGTCTTTTGAAAACAGAACTTTAAATCTTTCTTTCATTATCTGTCTTATATTTAAAACATGTGCAAATATAAGCAAAAGAATCTATATATGGAAACTTTTGGGAAGATTATTAACTATTTATAACGATTTTTCTCAATTCCCGCTCGTACTGCGCAGCATCCTCAAAGCAGATGGCCTGCATTCCGAAACGCTGGGCGGCTTCTACATTCTCTATTCTGTCGTCAGCAAAAAGGCATTCTTCCGGTTTCAGATTGTATTTCTGGCAGATTCTTTCATAAATAGCCCTATCGGGTTTGATGATTTTCTCTTCTGAAGAAATCACCTGTCCTTCCAGAAGTTGGAAGATGGGATATTGGGCCATCGTTTCGTGAACCTTGGTGCACCAGTTGGAAAGTCCGTAAAGGTGGTAGCCTTCTGCCTTCAACTGGGTCAGCAAGGTGCGCATTCCTTCCTTCTCGCCCCTTACAAATTCGTTAAAGCGCTGGGCTACGGTTGCTATTTCTTCCTTATATTGCGGCATGATCTGCTGCATCTTGCAGAAGGTTTCTTCGAAAGAATCTCCGCGATCCATATTCTCATTCCATTTGCCGTCTATCAGGAGATGATAGAATTCTTCAGCCTGTTCGTGGGTCTTGAATATCTGGTCAAGCGTTTCAAAGTATTCGTAATCTACGAGTACTTTTCCAAAATCAAAAATCAAATTCTTTATCATGATATTTCCAGTTTATGTTATTATTTCTGTTTTCATATCCCGTGCAGAGATACACTTTTATGAAAAAAGACGCATCATTTTTACATAATGCGCCTTTTGTTTACCTATTATAATATATGCCTACCTGATGATTACTTCATCTTTCTTCACTTCATATTCCAAACCAGGAACCAGGTTCTTCAGGACAAACATGGCTCCTGAGAGGGTTTCGCCACGGTTGAAATGAACTGTAACCTTCGTCTTCTGGTGAATCTTTGAACGGAAGGTGAATTTCACTCCGTATGCATTACCCAGAATCTTACCAGCTTCTGCCAGCGTTACATCGTTCAGGTCAATCTCCTTGTTGCGCCAGCTTGTACCATCTTCTTCGGCCGAAACCTTGCGGAGGTTTACTGCCTTGGTCTTTACATTATATACTAACTGGTCGTTAGGCTTCATGCTGTAAACCTTGTCTTCCTGACCTATGATGCGGAGTTCTATCTTGCCGGTTTTGAGTGTGGCAGATACTTCATCTGTATTTGAATAAGATGAAACCGTAAAAGAGGTGCCCAAGTCGGTAATCTCGAAATGAGGAGTGCTGACGTGGAACGGCTGTGCATCATCATGCCTGATGTCGAAGAATGCCTCTCCCGACAGGAAAACCTTGCGTTCTTCTGCTCCCTTGAAAGAGGAAGGATAGAGGAGTACGGAACTCTGGCTGAGTCTTACTTTCGTTCCGTCTGCCAAGGCGATGACTTTGCTCTCTTCGTTGATGGTATGTTCCTGGAGCATGGTTGCCAGTTTTATATCCTTGAGTTGGTTGTTCATCTGGACGTAGAGCTTGCCGAATACAATCAGCATCAGCAGCGGTACGAAGACGGCAGCCAGTTTGGCAAAGTTGAAGATTCGAAGCGATTTTTTCTTTTCTATTTCTCTTGTTTCTTCTGTTTCGAAGAGGCGGTTGTATGCAGCAGAAATTTCTTCTTCTTCCATATAGGCTGAATCAGCCTTGTCCCATAATTCTCTAAATGCTTCGTTCGCCTCTTTATCGTCTTGTGTATTGGAAATCCTATCTAATACCCTTTCTTTTATTTCATCCGGCACATTGTGCCCGCTATAATAATCTATGATATCCCTTATCTTTGTTGCCATAATAAAAACTTCATTTACTTTTAAGACATGTTTCAATGGTGTTACACCCAATGACAAGGTAACAAAATCATCAAATATAAGGCTTTTTTAATTTCTTTAAGAGCTAGGTTAAGATGATTTTCTACCGTTTTCTTCTGAATACCCAGCCGCTGGGCTATCTCTTCGTTCTTGAGATGCTGCTCGCGGCTCATGCGATAAATCATCTGGCGTTGTTGCGGCATGCTTTCTACCACCATGTCGATGAGCAGCTGGGTATCCTTTGCCACTACATCGTCATGTGGCGAAGATTCGTTGGCGTATCTGTCTGGCAGACTGTCAATATCTATTGGGATGATGTGCTTGGAGGAAATATAGTTGATGACAGTATATTTTGCCAAAATAAAGAGGTAGGAATCGAAGTCCTGGATATCGGCAAACTTCTCGCGTTTGTTCCATACCTTTAAGAAGATGAGCTGGCTGACGTCATCAGCATCATCTTCGTTTTTCAAGAGCATGGCTACAAAACGGTGTACCTTAGGATAGAACCTGCGGAACATCGTTTCGTATGCTTTCTTGTCTCCTTTCGACATTAATAATATTGTTTCTTTTTCTATTTCCATTCTTGCGATTATGTATGTTTAATACGATAATAGCTGCAAAATTAAACAAAATATCTGAAATTGCAAGCTTTTGCGGGCATTATTTCGAGAAAGGCACATAAAAATGTCCTTTTTATCCCTTTCTTCCAAAATCGGCAGGAATCTCGCCCCATTTCTTCGTTTCCCATTTTATAATAGGTATGTTGATGGGGTGGGTGCGGAGCCAGTTCTCGGCTCGGGCGATGACCTGATAGAGCTGTTCGGTCTGGGGAGTGCGCTCCAGTTTGGTCTTGCATTGTTTCTTGCTTACCCAGAGCTGGGCATTCACGCTGTCGCTATAAATTACCTTGTCGGTAATGCCCTTCTGCTGCATCAGGGCGAGGGCGTGGACGATGGCGAGAAACTCGCCGATGTTGTTGGTGCCGTGGATAGGGCCATAGTGGAAAACCTGGGCACCGGTCTGAAGGTCGATGCATTGGTATTCCATCGGACCGGGATTGCCGGAACAGGCGGCATCCACAGCCCAGGCGTTGGCTCTTACCTCGTTGGGCAGAGGCAAAACGGTATCGTTTCTCCATGAAGGAGGATTTACGGGCATTTTATTCATCTTTTTTTCTTTTTGGGGTTGGAAAACAAAAAGGATTGGCTAAAACTGAAATGAGCATGCGCCTTGGAGTCGAGCTCCAGGGCCATGCTCATTATGTCAAATAGTCAATATTTTTTTTATTTTTAAATTGTAGGTTATTATATCTTATGTATATATTACATTCTTTCTGGAACCTCGATGCCGAGCAGAGACATACCGTTCTTCAAGATCTTTGCCACGTTGGCTGCAAGAACCAGACGGGTAATCTTCTCAGCCTCGCTCTCAGCATTCAGGATGCTGTAGTCGTGATAGAACTGGTTGAACTCCTTGGTCAGCTCGTAGCAGTAGTTAGCAATGCCACCAGGGTTGTAGTTGTTGCCGGCATCGGCTACGGCTGCTGCAAAGTCGTTCATCTTCTGGATGAGGTCAATCTCCTTCTCGTTGATAGGAGCATCTGCGCCCAACTCAGCAGGAATCTCGATGCCCTCGGCTGCTGCCTTGCGCATGATGCTGCGGATACGAGCATAGGTATACTGGATGAAAGGACCTGTGTTGCCATTGAAGTCGATACTCTCTTCTGGGTTGAAGAGCATGTTCTTGCGGGCATCTACCTTGAGGATGAAGTACTTCAACGCTCCGAGACCCACGATGCGTGAAATCTCCTGGCGCTCTTCCTCGCTCATGTCCTTGAACTTGCCAAGCTCATCGCTTGTCTGGCGAGCATCCTTGATCATCTCTGCCATCAGGTCATCTGCATCTACTACGGTTCCCTCGCGGCTCTTCATCTTTCCGTTAGGCAACTCTACCATACCATAAGAGAAGTGAACCAAGTCCTTACCCCACTTGAAACCGAGACGGTCGAGCAGGATAGAGAGTACCTGGAAGTGGTAGTTCTGCTCGTTACCTACTACGTAGATCATCTTGTCGATAGGGAAGTCCTTGAAACGGAGGTCGGCAGTACCGATGTCCTGAGTCATATAGACAGAAGTGCCGTCAGAACGGAGCAGGAGCTTCTGGTCGAGACCCTCGTTGGTGAGGTCTGCCCAAACAGAGTTATCGTCCTTGCGGAAGAAGAGACCCTTCTCCAATCCTTCTTCTACCTTCTTCTTACCCTCGAGGTAAGTATTTGACTCATAATATATCTTGTCGAAACTTACACCCATCATCTTGTAAGTCTCATCGAAGCCAGCGTAAACCCAGTTGTTCATCTTCTGCCAGAGTGCACGAACCTCAGGGTCGTTGTTCTCCCACTTTACGAGCATTTCGTGAGCCTCCTTGATCAGCGGAGCCTCTACTTTAGCTTTCTCTGTGGCAGCTTCTTCGTCCATGCCCTCCTTCATGTACTGAGCCTTGAGCTCTGCGATTTCCTCACGATAGTGCTTGTCGAAGGCTACATAGTAGTCGCCGATGAGGTGGTCGCCCTTTTTGCCGGAAGTTTCAGGAGTTTCGCCATTGCCCCACTTGAGCCAGGCGAGCATAGACTTACAGATGTGGATACCACGGTCGTTAACGATGTTTGTCTTGATTACCTTGTTGCCGTTAGCCTCCATAATCTGAGCCAATGACCAGCCGAGGAGGTTGTTGCGCACGTGACCGAGGTGGAGAGGCTTGTTGGTGTTAGGAGAAGAGTACTCGATCATGACGAGCGGACTGTTCTCAGTAACTGGCTTCTCACCAAACTTAGGGTCAGCGTTGATGGTATTCAAGAGTCCTACCCAAGCGGCAGGAGCGATAGAAAGGTTGAGGAAACCCTTAACCACGTTGAAGTCTGCGATAACGTTAGCGCAGTTTTTCTTCAGGTATTCGCCGATTTCCTGTGCTGTATCCTCAGGCTTTTTCTTTGACATCTTGAGGAATGGGAATACGACGAGGGTAAGGTTACCTTCGAAATTACTCTTGGTCTTCTGCAGGGCTACCATCTTCTCTGGTACGTCCTGACCATAAAGCTCCTTCACCGCGGCGATGACCGAGCTGATGATTTCGTTTTCTATCTTCATTATTTAATATATCTTTTTTACCGGTAAAATTATCTTTTTAAACTGATTGAAGAGGGATTTGCAAGTTCCCTTTCCGTTTATGCGGCTGCAAATTTACAAATAATAATTGAATTGTGAAAGAAAAATTGCACATTCTTTTGTTTTTTGTCGCATTCTTTAGTTTTTTATTGCTTTTGCAACAGAAATGAAGTATTGCGGGGCTGTTGAAGACTGTCTTTAAAGGAAAGAACAGAAAGTATAAATGGGAATAGGAGCAAAGACCCTTTTTGCGGGGTCTTTGCTCCTATTCTTATCTGTTGGTAGCTGAATATAACTTCCGTGATTTATCCCTCAAGGATAATTGATGCCACGTCTTCGGGCGAATTCCATAGGAGTCCGTCTTGCAACTCGTCGTCGGTAAATCCGTTGAGTGCTTCCTGTGCTTCCCTTGGAGTAATGGCTGGAGTGCCGTCCTCGTTCTTAGTATCGAGCAAAGCCTGCAAGATGGCTGCTCTGTATTCTTCGATTGTCATCATAATTTTTATGTCGTTTCGTTGTTTATTTTATGATGGCAAAGGTAATGCATTTTTTTGGAAACACCAAACTTTTTTGTCATTTTCTTTTAGCGGATATTGAAAAAGTTTTATATATTTATATGCCTTTCTATGATGGTATGGCTACCTTTAAAGGTGGAAACTGCAGCACAAATGAAGATGTTTCATGGTGCTGACTATGTGTTCATGGCAGACATGTGGAACCCAAAGCACTTGAGTGACAGCAGACACTTGTGGGTACCTATTTCTTGGGAAAATGGTGCTCCGGTGTTGAAAAAACAATAAAAAATACGGGCGTTCTGCTTGTTTCTAACTTAATTTTCATATATTTGCAGTTGCTTAGCTGAGGCTACCGGCAACATAGAGGCATATAAGATGCTCAAGTAAGATGCCTATATATAATAAGGTATAGAATAGCCTATATATAATAAGGTGTAATTTTAATCTAATGTATAAATAACTAACAAACATGAAACAGAGACTGTTCGTAACATTGAGTTTGGCAGGATTAGCAATGGCAACCTTTGGTGCAACCAAACCGAAGACTGCCATTAAGTCGTTGAATAAGACGACCATCCAACAGCCAACTTACACAGAATGGCACGACCTTCAGGTGAATGCCATCAACCGTTTTCCGTTGCACACCAATTTCTTCACCTATCCGGCAGATGACTGGGTTTCTGAGAAAGACGGTAAGATCGTGAGCAAGGATATCCTGCACATGAACAAGACGGAGAGCAAGTATTTCCTTTCGCTCGACGGAACCTGGAAGTTCAACTGGGTGGCTAATGCCGACCAGCGTCCTACCGACTTCTACAAGGAAGATCTTGATGATTCCAACTGGAAGACCATGAATGTTCCAGGCAACTGGGAGATGAACGGATTCGGCGATCCGGAGTACGTAAATAATGGTTTTGCATGGCGTGAACATTTCAATGAGCAGCCACCAGCAGTTCCTACCAAGGACAACCATGTTGGTTCTTACCGCCGTATCATCGACATCCCTGCCAACTGGGATGGCAAGCAGGTTGTAGCTCATTTCGGTAGCGTAACTTCCAACATCTATCTCTATGTAAACGGCAAGTTTGCCGGTTATGCAGAGGATAGCAAGGTAGCTGCCGAGTTTGACATCACTCCTTATCTGAAGAAGGGCAAGAATCTGATTGCCTTCCAGACCTTCCGCTGGTGCGATGGTTCCTGGGATGAGGATCAGGACTTCTGGCGCTTGAGCGGTGTGGCTCGTGAAAGCTATCTCTTTGCCCGCGATGCCAAGCTGCAGCTGGAGGATATCCGTGTTACTCCTGACCTTGTAAACAACTACAAGGATGGTGTGCTCAATATCTCTACCAAGGTAAAGGGTAACGGTAAGCTCGTCTTCACCCTCTTCGATAAGGACGGCAAGCAGGTAGCAACCACTACCGGCGTGGCAAAGAACGGTACTGCCAATTTTTCTCTGCAGGTAGCTAATCCTCAGAAGTGGAGTGCCGAGACACCTTATTTATATACCCTGCAGGTTTCCCTGATGGGTGCTCAGAAGAAGGACGCTATGAAGGCGGCTAGCATGACTCCTGTCAAGGTAGGTTTCCGCAAGGTGGAAATCAAGAACAAGCAGTTCCTTGTCAACGGTCAGCCTGTGCTCATCAAGGGTGCCAACCGTCATGAGATTGACCCTGATGGAGGTTATGTATTGAGCATGGAACGCATGATTCAGGATATTAAGATTATGAAGCGCCTGAATATCAACGCTGTCCGTACCTGCCACTATCCTGATGATCCACGCTGGTACGAGCTCTGCGATGAGTATGGTATCTATGTGGTAGCTGAGGCTAACCAGGAGAGCCACGGTTTCCAGTATGGCGATGATGCAGCTGCCAAGAAGCCGATGTTTGCCAAGCAGATTCTGGAGCGCAACCAGCACAATGTTTCCATGTACTTCAATCATCCTAGTGTCGTAACCTGGAGTATGGGTAATGAGACTGTGATGGGCGATAACTTCCTGCAGGCTTACAAGTGGATCAAGAGCCAGGACCAGAGCCGTCCGGTTCAGTATGAGCAGGCTCGCAGAGGCGAGGGTACCGATATCTTCTGCCCTATGTACTATCCTGTAAGTGCTTGTGAAAAGTATGCTAAGGATCCTAACAGTCCGATGCCACTCATCCAGTGTGAGTACAACCATACCATGGGTAACTCAGGCGGTAACCTGAAGGATTACTGGGCTCTGATTCGCAAGTATCCTATTCTCCAGGGTGGTTTCGACTGGGATTTCGTTGACCAGGGCTTGCACCGCAAGGTATTGAAGCCGATGACCATCAAGAATCCTGAGAAGATGAGCAATGAAGAGCTCCGCAAGATAGAATATTGCTACGGTGGCGATTATAACAGTTACGACCCTAGCGACAACAACTTCAACTGCAATGGTATCATTGGTCCTGACCGTCAGCTCAATCCTCATGCCTACGAGGTAGCCTACCAGTATCAGAACATCTGGGCAAAGATGGTGAATGCAGAGAAGGGCGAAGTAAGTGTATACAATGAGAACTTCTTCCGCAATTTGAACAACTATGCCTTGGCATGGAGCCTCATTGAGGATGGCGTGGAGACTCAGAACGGTACCATCGCTGATATCGATGTAGCTGCCCAGCAGACCAAGAACTTCACCATCCCTTACGACCTTTCTAAGGTAAAGGGCAAGGAGGTGTTCCTCAACATCGATTTCCGTCTGAAGAAGGCTGAACCTCTGATGGAGGCTGGTCAGATTGTGGCTTATGCCCAGCTGGCAGTGAAGGAGAAGAAGTGCTGCGGTCATTGTGCAGAAAACATGGCTAAGGCTCAGGATGGAAAGAAGGTGAAGGCTAAGCTCATCGACAAGAAGGGCGAAGAGGATATCACCGTTACTACTCCTGATCTGACTGTCAAGGTGAACCGTACCACCGGTCTCATCTCTGAATATACCTATCGTGGCAAGTCGCTCCTCGGCGAGGGCGGTACCCTGAAGCCAAACTTCTGGCGTGCTCCTACCGATAATGATTTCGGTGCCGGCCTGCAGAAGAAGTTCAAGGTTTGGAAGAACCCTGTCATGAACCTGAAGGGTGTAGCTGTTGAAAAGGATAAGAAGGCAAACACCATCAGCATCTGTGCAACCTATGAGATGCCAGAGGTGAAGGGTGAACTGGAAATCGATTATCTCATCATGCCTAACACCGGTGCGATGAAGGTAAGCCAGGAGTTTGATGCTTCTGATGATGCCAAGGTCAGCGATCTGTTCCGTTTCGGTATGCTGATGCAGTTGCCATACGATATGGACAAGAGCCAGTATTACGGCCGTGGTCCTATCGAGAACTATTCTGACCGTGAGGACTGCATGCGCATCGGAATCTATAGCGATGATGCCGACAACCAGTACTTCCCATATATCCGTCCACAGGAGAGTGGAACCAAGGGTGATATGCGCTGGTGGAACCAGACCGATGCTTCCGGCTTCGGATTCAAGGTGAAGAGCTGCAAGCCATTCTATGCTTCCGCCATCCACTTCGATACAGAAGAACTGGATGATGGTGACGACAAGGATCAGCGTCACAGTTTCAACCTGAAGAAGTCAAAATTCACCAATCTCTTCCTCGATGCAGAGCATTCTGGTGTGGCTGGTGAGAACTCTTGGGGTGCATGGCCATTGGAGAAATATCGCCTCCATTATGGCGATAAGAACTTCACTTTCGTGCTCATTCCATTAGATAAACAGTAGAAAAGCAGGGATTTATACGAAAATCCAATATATTTAAACAGAAAATCCACCTCATTCGGGGTGGATTTTTTTATCTTTGCACCACCTATCACGGAAAAGTGTAGGTACAGCCTAAAAATAAAACAATAACAAACAATATGAGAAAAGCAAAATTTTTCGCAGCAGCATTGCTGGCGATGTCTTCACTCGGAGCTTTCGCACAGCATCAGTTTACTGTTCAGGCTAACAAGCCTGGAGCAGAAATCCAGCCTACCATGTATGGTATCTTCTTCGAGGATATCAACTTCGGTGCCGATGGTGGTCTTTATGCAGAGATGGTAGAGAACCGTTCCTTCGAATTCCCACAGCGCCTGATGGGATGGAATACATTCGGAAATGTAACCCTCAGCGACGTAAAACCTGCCTTCGACCGCAATCCTCATTATGTAACACTTGAGAGCGCAGGTGCACGTGAGAAGCAGACTGGTCTTGAGAACCGTGGCTTCTTCGGCATGGGCTTGAAGAAGGATATGAAGTACGATTTCACCGTATATGGCCGTCTTCATCTCATCGATGGCAAGCAGGGCAAGATTCGCGTAGAACTCGTCAATTCAAAGAATGATGTGATTGCCAAGCAGGTCATCAACATCACCAATAATAAATGGCAGAAGCTTACTGCTACCCTTACTTCTCCTCAGACCGATGCCAAGGGGTTGATGCGTGTTTATCTGGAGAAGGGTTCTGAGAGCGTAGACCTCGACCATATCTCTCTCTTCCCTGAGGACAACTGGAATGGTCTCCGTGCCGACCTCGTACAGGATTTGGCTGACTTGAAGCCAGGCATCTTCCGTTTCCCTGGCGGATGTATCGTAGAGGGAACCGACCTCGATACCCGTTATGAGTGGAAGAACTCTGTGGGTGCTCCTGAGAACCGTCCTCTGAACGAGAACCGCTGGAGAGATACCTTCCCACATCGCCTTTTCCCTAACTACTATCAGTCATTGGGCTTGGGTTTCTATGAGTATTTCCTCCTTTCAGAGAAGATTGGTGCTGAGCCATTGCCTATTCTCTCTGTAGGTCTGGCTTGCCAGTATCAGAACGATGATAAGGATCCTAATGCACATGTGGCAGTCAAGGATCTCCAGAGCTATATCGACGATGCACTCGACCTCATCGAGTTTGCCAATGGACCTGTCACCTCTAAGTGGGGTAAGCTCCGTGCCGATATGGGTCATCCAGCACCATTCAATCTGAAGCAGATTGGTATCGGTAACGAGCAGTGGGGACCTATGTATCCTGAACGTCTGCAGAAGTTCATGGAGCAGATTCATGCCAAGTATCCAAAGATCAAGATCTGCGGTTCATCAGGTCCATCTGCTGATGGAAAGGACTTCGACTACGGTTGGAAGCAGATGCGCAAGTTGGGCGTAGACATGGTGGATGAGCACTACTACAAGAGTCCGGAATGGTTCCGCAGCAATGCCAGCCGTTACGACAAGTACGACCGCAAGGGTCCTAAGGTCTTTGCCGGTGAGTATGCTGCTCATGCCGAGAATGATCCAAACTCTTGGGAGGCAGCCCTTTCTGAGGCAGCTTTCATGACCGGTTTGGAGCGTAATGCCGATGTGGTTTATCAGGCTACCTATGCACCTCTCTTCGCTCATGTAGAGGGATGGCAGTGGCGTCCGGACCTCATCTGGTTCGATAACCTCAGCTCTGTCCGTTCTGCCAACTACTATGTTCAGCAGCTCTACGGCGAGAACAAGGGTACCAATGTGTTGAAACTTACCGAGAACGGCAAGGCTGTAGCAGGTGAGAACGGTCTCTATGCCACCGCTTGTTTCGATAAGACAACCAAGAGCTACATCGTAAAGATTGTCAACACCTCTAACGAGGCAAAGGAAATCAACGTCACCTTTAATGGTATCAAGAAGTTGAACCCAGGTAAGGTAACCGTTCTCCATGCCGACGATATTCAGGCAGAAAACAAGATAGACAATAAAAATGTGGTTGTTCCTGTAGTATCAGATGCACAGGTTCAGGGCAATGTGTTGAACGTGAAGATGAAGCCAAACAGCTTTGTTGTATACCGTTTCTAATTGCCTACCTCCAATCTTCAATAAACCCTTAAGGTACAAATAGATAAGTGGATAATGTGAATCCCTTGCGACTCTAGTGGTTGCAAGGGATTTTTTCTCTTCTAATGCCCTTGAAATTACATGGCGACGCAGGAGTTTCTGTGTCAGGACGTAGGAAAGATTACGTCGCCATGTAGGAAAAAGGCACTTTTATTCCTAATCCTGCTTGTTAGCAGACTATTAACGGCTTCTCAATAGGGATAATGCATAGAGAGGCAGTATGGTGACATGCCTTATGGCATTATCGTCCTGCTTGTCAATGTAATCAAATGATCCAAAATTCTCTAAGGAACAACGGAATGCTTCGGTGAGCTTTTTCTCTCTCATGAATAGCCAGAGACTCTTCATGCCGCCCTGAGTGCCCGATTTGATTTCGATAGGGGTAATCTTCATGTTGTGGATTTCCAGATAGTCTATCTCGGCAACACTCTTCCCCTTCTGCTCCCAATAAAACATCTTCTGGCGCTGGATGCATGGTTTGTAACGCATCATCTCGAGTCCGGCAACCATTTCTGTTACGCCTCCCTTATTGACAAGTTCCTGAGGAGTGCCGGCTAAAATAAGTTCTATGAGCTGCTGAGACAGGTCGCCTTCCAGTTGAAGCACGGCTAACAGTAATCCTGGGTCCAGAAAGAGGACCTTCATGTTTTTCTCGTCAGCTTCCGCATCCAGCGGAATACCATTGCCCGAGGTAGCGACCACAGGAGTAACGATTCCTGCAAGTGTCAACAGGCGGAGGGCTTCTCTGATTTGTGAACTCTGATAATCTGCTGATATTTGCTTGTATGTCAACTTCTCTCCTGCCTGATGACAGATGCCACGCATCGTTGTGCGCAGCAAATCCGGGTTGACTCTCTTTTTATACTTGCTGAAATCATCTTCGTATGTCAGAATGATGTCTTCCTGGATGTTTCTGCATCGGTTGAAATCGTGTGTCTTGGTCCATGCCAGAACAGATTCCGGCATGCCTCCAACAAGCAGGTAGGTGCGGAAGTTTTCCACGAGTTTATCATGGAAGGCTTGATCTAAAGACTGGTTTCCGTATGCTTCATTACGGAGAAGGATGAGTCCTTCTTCGTGATTGGCATACAGGAATTCATCGAAAGTCATCGGATACATGAAGAGCGAGTGAATCCTTCCTACTCCAAAAGTAGGGAGCTCCTGAAGCGTAAATTCCAGAAGTGATCCTGCGGCTATGACATGCAGTTCAGGATAATCTTCCTTGAAGAAGCGTAGTGCCATGATGGCTTCTGGGCATTCCTGGATTTCGTCGAGAAAGAGGAGCGTCTTACCTGCTTCTATAGGGACATTGATATAGCTACTGATTTTTTTAGCAATCAATCGTACGTCAATATCCCCCTGAAAGAAGGTTTTGATAGCCTTGTTACGTTCGAAGTTTACCTCGGCGAAATACTCGAATTGCTTTCCCAAGTTTTTAACTGCTGATGACTTCCCAACCTGACGGGCACCACGAAGCAGCAAGGGTTTCCGCATGGAATCTTCCTTCCAGGCGATGAGTTCTGAGTCTATGTTTCTATGTATATATTCTGCCATAATCGTAACTGTTTGAATAACAGGTGCAAATATAGCGAAAATACTCAAATCCGAGAAATAAATCGCGTTAAAATACTCAAATCCGAGAAATAATTGGCGATAAAATACTCAAATCCAAGAAATAATATGCGTGAATTGTCTTATCTTTTGCAGGCTAAGAATAAGAAAAGTTTGAATTTTGCATAAAAAATACGCTCAAACGCTAGCAATTTGCTCATTTTTTCGTAACTTTGCACCCGCAAACTTATAATTAATAATAAAAGAAAGAATGGCTAATTTGAGATTTGAGGTTGTAGCCGAGGCCTTTAAGAAAAGACCTGTAGAGGTAGAGGCTCCCAAGGTGCGCCCTTCGGAGTACTTCGCCAAGTATGTATTCAACCGCCAGAAGATGTACAAGTATCTGCCATCTGATGTGTATGAGAAACTCATCGATGTGATAGATAACGGTACTCGTCTGGACCGTTCCATCGCTGATGCCGTGGCTGCCGGCATGAAGCTCTGGGCTGAGGAAAACGGGGTAACACATTATACTCACTGGTTCCAGCCATTGACAGAAGGTACTGCCGAGAAGCATGATGCCTTCGTGGAGCATGACGGAAAGGGTGGTATGATTGAGGAATTCTCTGGCAAATTGCTTGTCCAGCAGGAACCTGATGCCAGCTCATTCCCTAACGGCGGTATCCGCAACACCTTCGAGGCTCGTGGCTATTCTGCATGGGATCCTACATCGCCTGTGTTCATCATCGACGATACCCTCTGTATCCCTACCATCTTTATATCTTATACTGGTGAGGCTTTGGACTACAAGGCTCCATTGCTCCGCTCGCTCCATACGCTGAGTGAGGCGGCTACCGAGGTGTGCCACTATTTTTACCCTCAGGTGAAGAAGGTGCAGACCAATCTCGGATGGGAGCAGGAGTACTTCCTGGTAGATGAGAGTCTCTATTCGGCTCGCCCTGACCTGATGCTTACAGGCCGTACCCTGATGGGACACGACTCTGCGAAGAACCAGCAGATGGACGACCACTATTTCGGAACAATCCCTGAGCGCGTGCAGGCTTTCATGAAGGATCTTGAAATCCAGGCACTTGAACTCGGCATCCCTTGCAAGACCCGTCATAACGAGGTGGCACCAAACCAGTTTGAGCTGGCACCTATCTATGAGGAATGCAATCTTGCCGTAGACCATAATATGCTCCTGATGAGTCTGATGAAGCGTGTGGCTCACAAGCACGGTTTCCGTGTGCTCCTTCACGAGAAGCCATTCGCTGGCGTGAATGGTTCGGGCAAGCACAACAACTGGAGTCTCTGCACCGATACCGGCGTACTGCTCCATGCAGCAGGCAAGACACCGGAGGACAATCTCCGCTTCGTAGTCTTCATCGTAGAGACCCTGATGGGCGTTTACAAGCACAACGGACTGCTGAAGGCATCCATCATGAGTGCAACCAATGCCCACCGTCTGGGAGCCAACGAGGCACCACCAGCCATCATCTCTTCATTCCTCGGAAAGCAGCTCACCGACCTGCTCGACCATATCGAGAAGGCAGATAAGGAAGAACTCTTCGCCCTGGCTGGCAAGAAGGGTATGGAGCTGGATATCCCTGAGATTCCGGAGCTGATGATCGATAACACCGACCGCAACCGTACATCTCCATTCGCCTTCACCGGAAACCGTTTCGAGTTCCGTGCCGTAGGTTCAGAGGCCAACTGTGCGTCATCTCTCATCGTACTGAATGCTGCCGTAGCTGAGGCTCTCGAAGACTTCAAGGCTCGTGTAGATGCCTTGATAGCAAAGGGCGAGGACCAGACATCGGCTATTATAGATATTGTACGCGAGGATATCAAGACCTGCAAGCCTATCCGCTTCGACGGCAACGGCTATTCAGATGAGTGGAAGGAAGAGGCTCAGAAGCGAGGCTTGGACTGCGAGGCATCCTGTCCGGTAGTCTTCGACCGTTATCTGGACAAGGAAAGCATCGAGATGTTTGCCAAGACCAACGTGATGAGCGAGAGCGAGCTGAAGGCGCGCAACGAGGTGAAGTGGGAGACCTATACCAAGAAGATTCAGATTGAGGCTCGTGTGATGGGCGACCTGACCATGAACCACATCATCCCAGTGGCAACCCACTATCAGAGCCGTCTGGCAAAGAACGTAGAGGGTATGATTCACATCTTCGGTGGCGAGGAAGGCAAGAAACTGACTGCCCGCAACGTGAAGATTATCCGTGAGATTGCCGAGCGCACCGAGTCGATAGAGCGTGGTGTAGAGGCATTGGTAGATGCCCGCAAGGTAGCCAACAAGATAGAGAGTGAGCGCGAGAAGGCAGTAGCATATCACGATACGGTAGCTCCAAAGATGGAGGAAATCCGTTATCAGATAGACAAGCTCGAGCTCCTCGTAGCCGATGAACTTTGGACATTGCCAAAGTATCGTGAGCTGCTGTTCATCAGGTAATATTTCCTGGATAAGGAATTGAGATAATAAAAAGAGTGCATTGCCGTTAACAATGCACTCTTTTTTTGCTTATCCTGAGCAGAAAAGTGCAAACTAAGTTAAATATTCATAAAAGTTTGGGGTTAAAACTCGTAACCTACACATAATCAAATAAAAATGTGTAATTTTGCAGTCCGATTATTTCGGGGATACGCTTAGAGTCCCCAAGATATGGTGTGTTAATAGCATGCCCTGTGGCCGGGGTATGTGGTTAGTGAATCACCTGTCTGAATAGTGAGTAAAAAAGATTAAAAACGTTTTTTAGTAGTAAATTTAAATTTTAAAATGGACACATTAAGTTACAAGACTATTTCCGTAAACAAGGAAACAGCTAAGAAAGAGTGGGTCGTAATCGACGCTACCGACCAGGTTGTAGGTCGCCTCTGCTCTAAGGTTGCTAAATTGCTCCGCGGAAAGTACAAGCCAACTTTCACTCCACACGTAGATTGTGGTGACAACGTAATCATTATCAATGCCGCTAAGGTAGTTTTCACAGGTAAGAAGGAAACAGATAAGGTTTACACTCGTTACACTGGTTATCCAGGTGGTCAGCGCTTCAACACTCCAGCAGAGTTGCGCAAGCGTCCTGATGGAATGGACAAGATCCTCCGTCACGCTATCAAGGGTATGTTGCCAAAGGGCCCTCTCGGTCGTTCTTTGATGGACAACCTCTTCATTTACGATGGCACAGAGCACAAGCACGAGGCACAGCAGCCAAAGGCTATTGATATTAACCAGTATAAATAATTAAGGTAGAATGGAAGTAATTAATGCAATTGGTCGCCGTAAGAGCGCTGTAGCTCGTGTATACCTCACAGAGGGTACCGGTAAGATCACAATCAACAAGAAAGATATTGAGACATATTTCCCATCAGCAATCCTTCGCTATGTAGTAAAGCAGCCATTGCAGTTGCTCGAAGCTGAGGGTAAGTATGATATTAAGGCAAACCTCGACGGTGGTGGTTTCACCGGTCAGAGCCAGGCTCTCCGCCTCGCTATCGCTCGCGCACTCGTTAAGATCGACGCTAACGATAAGAAGGCTTTGAAGGATGCAGGCTTCATGACACGTGACTCACGTGCTGTTGAGCGTAAGAAGCCAGGTCAGCCAAAGGCTCGTCGTCGCTTCCAGTTCAGCAAGCGTTAATCTTATACATATTTTATTATATATATACAGATTATATATAGCTGAGCTAAAAAGTTTAGTATCTAAATCGGTGAGATTCCATTAATCGGGGACTACTCATCGACTGATCTAACATTAGATTCAAAAAGAAAGTAAACACAATTAAAAAAGAAAAAACAATGTCAAGAACAAATTTTGACCAGTTACTTCAGGCAGGTTGCCACTTCGGACACCTCCGTCGCAAGTGGAATCCAGCAATGGCTCCTTACATCTTCATGGAGCGTAACGGTATTCATATTATCGACCTCAACAAGACTGTCGCTAAGATCGATGAGGCTGCTGAGGCTCTCAAGACAATTGCCAAGACAGGTAGAAAGATCCTGTTTGTCGCTACTAAAAAACAAGCTAAGGACGTAGTTGCTGAGAAGGCAGCTTCTATCAATATGCCATACGTAAACGAGCGTTGGGCTGGTGGTATGCTTACCAACTTCCCTACAATCCGTAAGGCAGTTAAGAAAATGACAAACATCGATCGTCTGTTGAACGATGGTACATTCTCTAACCTCTCTAAGCGCGAGTTGCTTCAGGTAAGCCGCCAGCGTGCTAAGTTGGAGAAGAACCTCGGTTCTATCGCAGATATGGCTCGTCTCCCAGTAGCCCTCTTCGTTGTTGACGTAATGAAGGAGCATATCGCTGTTAAGGAGGCTAACCGTCTTGGTATTCCAGTGTTCGGTATCGTAGATACCAACTCTGATCCTAAGAATGTTGATTACGTTATCCCAGCTAACGACGATGCTAAGGATTCTGTAGATGCTATCCTTACTGCAGTTTGCGGTGCTATCGCTGAGGCTCTCGAGGAGCGCAAGGCTGAGAAGGCTGACGACAAGGCTGCTGCTGAGCAGAAGGACCAGCCTAAGAAGAAGGCTGCCCGCAAGGACGAGGCTGAGTAATTAGGCAAAGAAATATATACTGAAGCCATTGATTCTGTTTATGATTCGATGGCTTTAGTAGCTTTTAAGCAAAGATTATTATTAACTTTTTAATATAAAAATATTATTATGGCTGTTTCAATTGAAGATATCAAGAAACTTCGCGCTATGACTGGTGCTGGTCTTGCTGACGTTAAGAAGGCACTCACAGAGGCTGAAGGTGATTTCGATAAGGCAAAGGAGTTGCTCCGTGAGCGTGGTCTCGCTATCGCTGCTAAGCGTTCTGACCGTGAGACTTCTAACGGTTGCGTTCTCGTTAAGAAGGTTAACGATTTCGCTGCTATCATCGCTCTCAAGTGCGAGACTGACTTCGTAGCTAACGGTGCTGACTTCATCAAGTTGACATCTGACATCCTCGACGCTGCTATCGCTGCCAAGGCTCACACTCTCGACGAGGTGAAGACTTTGAAGGTTGGCGATGCTGATGCTCAGGCTGCTGTTACACAGCGCTCTGGTATCACTGGCGAGAAGATGGAGCTCGACGGCTACTGCGTTCTCGAGGGTGACAACATCGAGGTTTACGACCACATGAACAAGCACACATTGTGTACTATGGTTCAGCTCAACGAGAACAACGAGGAGGCTGGTCACAAGGTAGCTATGCAGGTTGCTGCTATGCGCCCTGTAGCTCTCGACGAGTCTTCTGTTTCTGAGGAGACTAAGAAGACTGAGCTCGAGGTTGCTGTTGCCAAGACTAAGGAAGAACTCGTAGAGAAGGCAGTTAACGCTGCTTTGAAGAAGGCTGGCATCAACCCAGCTCACGTTGACTCTGAGGAGCACATCGAGAGCAACACCAAGAAGGGTTGGTTGACACCTGAGCAGGCTGAAGAGGCTCGCAACATCAAGAAGACTGTTGGTGAGGAGAAGGCTGCTACTTTGAACCCTACTATGATTCAGAACATTGCTAATGGTCGTCTGGCTAAGTTCTTCAAGGAGAACTGCCTCGTTGACCAGGAGTTCCAGTTCGGTGACGGTGACAAGCAGACTGTTGCTCAGTACCTCGCTTCTCAGAGCAAGGATCTCAAGATCGTTGCTTACCAGCGCTTTACTCTTGCTGCTGAGTAATCATTACTCAAAAGCAAGCGTTAATTTGACTTATAGTTAAATTAGAATACCGGGAGTTATGAAGTTAAGCCTCGCTTTGCTTCTAACTCCCATTTCTTTTTTATATAAAAATTTGATGTTATGAAGATATTTGCCATCGGTATGAACTATACCGAACACAATAAATCGCTGCATGGTACGTTATCTAAACCAGAGCGTCCTGTCATCTTTACCAAGGCAGATTCTGCTTTGCTCAATAATGGCAAGCCTTTCTTCATCCCTGATCATCTGGGAAGAATAGAGTATGAAACCGAAGTAGTGGTCAGAATATCCAAGTTGGGAAAGACCATTCCGCAGCGTTTCGCCCACCGCTATTACGATGCAGTAACCGTAGGTATCGACTTTACGGCACGCGAGATGCAGAAGAAACTGCGTGAGGCTGGCCAGCCTTGGGAACTCGCCAAGGGATTCGACGGTTCTGCGGTTATCGGCGAATGGGTCGATATCCAGAAGTTCCGTGATATCCAGGCACTGCACTTCCGCCTCGACCTCAATGACAAGACCGTACAGGAAGGCTGCACGAGCGATATGCTCTACAAGGTAGATGAAATCATCTCCTATATCAGCCAGTACTTCACGCTCAAGACGGGCGACCTGCTCTATACCGGATGTCCTACAGGCTGCGGTCCTGTCAACATCGACGACCATCTCGTAGGCTATCTCGAAGACAGGAAGGTGCTCGATTTTCACTGTAAATAAACAATATTGCAAGTAATATATCGATATGAACACAACGAAGGTTTGGAAATACATGCTGCTGGCATGCCTGCTCATGCTGGTGGTTCCTGCTCAGGCACAGCGATTCTTCAATCTGACCTCTTCAGAAGTCAGAGTAGATTCCGTGTTGCCCCGTTTCGTGTATTCCATTCCTTTGACCGGTGCATATCGTGACTCCGTATATACCGTCCGCCTGAAATATGGCGAGTATATCGATATGACTGCCTCCGACATCGCCAATTACAACCGCCTGTCGGGTGCAGTTCCTCCTGAGCAGGTTTTACCCCAGCAGCGGGTTACCGAATGTCGTAAGCAGGGCGTTCTCCAGATAGATTTCAGTCCTGTCGTATTCCGCAATAATCGCCATCAGCTGCTGGTCAGCTTCATGCTCCAGGTAGATGCCCGTCCTCTGAAGCGCTCCGAGCGTTCCAGTCGAGGTTCTCTGTTGGCTAAGGGCAAAGTATCAGCCTTCACTTCTTCTGATGCTTTGCGCTCAGCCTCTTCCCTCTATGCTTCCCATTCCGTCTTAGCCTCAGGCAGATGGGCGAAGATCAGAGTCAGCGAAACCGGTTTCCATCAGCTTACCGAACAGGTAGTGCGCCAGGCAGGCTTCTCCGATATCAGCAAGGTGAAGATTTACGGCTATGGCGGCAATCTGCAGAACGAAGCCCTTCTGGCGAGCGAACTGCAGGCTACCGACGATTTGCAGGAAGTTCCCCAGTGCATCGTAGACGGCAAGCATTATTTCTATGCCCAGGGTCCGGTATCCTGGAAGTCAGAAACCTCCCTCCAGCGCATCCGTAATCCTTATTCCGATTACGGCTACTATTTTATTACCCAGACCGATGGAGAGCCTCTGGTGCAGGATTCTGCCACCTTTGTTTCTTCCCATTATCCGCAGTCTTACGATTATCATTCCCTCTATGAGTCAGATGGTTACAGCTACTATCATGGCGGCAGGAATCTCTTCGATGCAGAAGAACTGAAGGTGGGCGATGAGAAGAAAGTGGTGATTACGAATACCACCGGTTCTGCGATAGGCAAACTCTCCGTAGCCCTGACTACCGCCACAGACAGCAAGGCTCAGATACTGAAGAATGGCAAGGCTTTGGGCGAAATCACCCTTTCTCTCATGAATGACAATCCTACGGAGGAAACTGCATACATCAAGGCTACAGAGCGGGTTGTCACCTATCCCGATTCCGATTTCCAGGATAAGGATACCATCTCCGTCAAGGTCTTGTCGGGAGCTTCCATCCGCCTCGATTATATCTCCGTAACGTGGGAAAAGCCTCGAAGCTGTGCCTTTACCGCTGCCAACCTGGCCGCCGGTGGAAAGATTCCGGCTGCCCAGTATGTCTACGGCATCACCAATCAGGATCATCATGCCGATGGAGCAGCCGATATGGTCATCATCATCCCGACCTCACAGAAACTGCTGAAACAGGCTCAGCGGCTGAAAGAATTTCATGAACAGCACGACGGACTGCGCGTTACCATTGTGCCTGCCGATGAACTCTATAACGAATTTTCTAGCGGTACCCCCGATGCCAACGCCTACCGCCGCTACCTGCGCATGCTTTCCGATAAGGCGCAGAGCGAGGCTGACATGCCGAAATATCTCCTGCTCTTCGGCGACTGCGTATGGGATAACCGCATGCTTACCTCCGGTTGCAGAATCCTGAATCCTGACGATTACCTGCTGTGCTTTGAGAGTGAAAACTCCTTCAGTGCCGTTTCCTGCTTCGTCAGCGATAGCTGGTTCGGTATGCTCGGCGAGGGAGCCGGACTGTATCCTAACCGCGAGCTGCAGGATGTAGCCGTAGGCCGTTTCCCGGTAACTTATGCAGAAGAAGCCCAGGTGCTGGTAGACAAGACCATCAGTTATGCTCAGAATGCCAATGTAGGCGCCTGGCAGAACACCCTGATGTTTATGGGCGATGACGGAAACGAAAACATCCACATGAAGGATGCCGATGAGGTGGCAAATGATGTGCTCACCACCTATCCCGCCTATCTTGTCAAGAAGGTGATGTGGGATGCTTATACCCGCGAAACCTCCTCTTCGGGCAATACCTATCCTGAGGCTGCTAAAATCATCAAACAGCAGCAGGCGGCGGGAGCCCTCATCATGGATTATGCCGGACATGGCGATCCTACCCAGATGTCGAGCGAATCGGTTCTGAAACTCACCGATTTTACCAATTTCCGCAATACCAACCTGTCGCTCTGGGTAACCGCCTCCTGCGATATCATGCCGTTCGACGGTCTCGAAGCCAATATCGGCGAATCAGCGCTGCTCAATGATAAAGGTGGCGCAGTAGCCTTCTATGGCACCACCCGTACCGTTTACGCCCAGTATAACAGACATATCAACCGCGCCTTCATCTACAGAGTGCTCAGTCTGGTTAACGGCAAGCCAATCACGATAGGCGAGGCACACCGGTTGGCGCAGAACGACCTGGTAACCGGAACCGGACCAACCTCCGGCACCGATGTCACCGTGAACCATCTCAACTATTCCCTCTTGGGCGACCCGGCACTTTCGCTCAATCTGCCTATGCATCAGATAGTTGTAGATTCCATCAACGGCATACCTGTTGCCGGCGCCGCAACCCTGCCGATGCTCAAGGCAGGCTCTATCGCCCGCATGGCAGGTCATATAGAGGGAGCAGACGACTTCCGGGGCGTCATCACCGCTACCGTAAGAGATTCCAAGGAAACGGTTACCTGTCGCCTGAACAATACCGACAAGGACGGTGCTGAGAAGGCTTTCGAATACAAAGACAGAACCAAGACCCTGTATCAGGGCACCGATAGCGTAAGAGGCGGCAAGTTTGCCTTCTCCTTTGCCGTTCCGCTGGATATCAATTATTCCAACCAGAGCGGTCTGGTCAACCTTTATGCGGTGAATACCTCCAAGACCCTCTCCGCCCACGGCTCCAGCGAGCAGTTTACGGTAGGCGAGAGCGAGGAGCAGAAGAACGATTCCATCGGTCCTTCCATCTACTGCTATCTCAATTCGCCTTCCTTCGTAGATGGCGGCAATGTCAACACCACTCCGTTTTTTGTGGCAAAGATAACCGATAAGGACGGAATCAATGCTGCAGGAAGCGGTATCGGCCACGACCTGCAGCTGGTGATAGATGGCGATATGTCGAAGACCTACGTGCTGAACAGCAATTTCACCTACGATTTCGGAACCTATACCAGCGGTTCTACCTATTACAGCATACCGCAACTGGAACCGGGCAAGCACGAACTCACCTTCCGTGCCTGGGATATCCAGAACAACAGTTCTACGGTGAAGCTCCGTTTCAATGTGGTAAAGGCACTGAGTCCTGTGCTCTTCGATGTGGGCGTAACCGCCAATCCGGCTAAGACCTCCACCACCTTCATCATCAGTCACGACCGCACAGAGAGCGACATGGACGTGGTGGTAGAAGTGTTCGATTCATCGGGCAGACAGCACTGGCGCCATTCCGAAAGCGGTGTACCTACCTCGGGCAGCTATACCGTAAGCTGGGACCTCACCTCCGATAGCGGCACTCCTCTGGGCACCGGCGTATATCTCTATCGCGTCAAGGTGGCAAGCGATGGCAGCAGCTACACCTCTAAAGTCAAGAAACTCATCATTATTAAATAAAAATATATTTACAATGGCAATGAAAAGAATCTATAAGATATTCATCTTGGGATGTCTCGCTCTGATGGCATCAGAAGTGAAGGCGCAGGATAAGAAAGACCTCTTCAATCCTGTGAACTATGCAGTCATTTCGCAAACCATAGCTCCTGATGCCCGTGGTGGCGGTTTGGGAGATGTCGGTGCGGCTACCGACCCTGATGTCAACTCCCAGTACTGGAACCCGGCAAAATATCCTTTCACCATTTCGCGTGCCGGTGTATCGCTCAGTTTCACCCCTTGGCTGCGCTCGCTGGTCAATGATATGAATCTTGCCTATCTCTCTGGCTATTACCGCATTGGCGATTACAGCGCCGTATCGGCATCGCTCCGCTATTTCAATATGGGCGAAGTGTACACCAGTAAGGAGGGTGCCGAGAGTGGCACGGGTATGACCATCAATCCTTACGAGATGTCGGTCGATGTGGCCTATTCTCTGATGCTCAGCGAGAAGTTCTCTCTTGCTGCCGCCATCCGCTGGATCTATTCCGATATGCGCTTCGATTATACCGAAGACAATTCGCCAGCCTCCGCTTTCGCAGCCGATATTGCCGCCTATTACCAGAACTATGTGGTCATCGGCCAGCGCGAATGCCAGTTGGGTTTGGGCTTGAATATTTCTAACATCGGTAGTAAGATTACCTTCAGCGGCAAGGAGTATGGCGAGTTCCTGCCAGCCAACATGCGTCTGGGCGCCTCGCTGATGATTCCTATCGACGAGTACAATCGCGTTACCCTGGCAGCCGATGCCAACAAGTATCTGGTGCCTACCGTTCCGAAGCAGGAAGAGGGTGAGGACAATTCAGAATATGAAGACCGTGTGCATCGTGAGTATGATGACATTTCGGGCATCAGCGGTATCTTCAAGAGTTTCAGCGATGCTCCTGGCGGTTTCAAGGAAGAGCTGGAGGAAATCAACTACGGTCTGGGTGCCGAGTATGTATATAATGATAAGTTTGCGCTCCGTGCCGGTTATCATCACGAGAGTCAGAGCAAGGGTAACCGCAAGTACTTCACCGTAGGTGCCGGTTTCAAGATGAATGTCTTCTCGCTCGATGCTGCCTATGTGGTGGCTACCGCCAAGAGCAACCCGCTCGACCAGACCCTCCGCTTCACCCTGTCGTTTGATATGGATGGACTGAAGGACCTGTTTAAAAGGTAATGTTGAATGTTGAATGTTGAATGAATAGTGTTGAATGTTGAATGAATAGTGTTGAATGTTGAATGTTGAATTTTTGCCTAACGGACTCAAGGGCGCTAGCCTAATTCAACATTCAACATTCAACATTCAACACTAATATAAATTTAAAGTTATGAATATACGTGTAGGATTTGGATATGATGTCCACAAGCTGGTGGAGAACCGCGACTTGTGGCTGGGAGGAATCAAGATAGATTATGAACTGGGATTGCTGGGCCACAGCGATGCCGATGTGCTGATACATGCCATTTGCGATGCCCTGCTGGGCGCCGCCAACATGCGTGATATCGGATATCATTTCCCGGATACTGCAGCAGAAACACTGAATGTGGATTCTAAGATACTGCTCCGCAAAACGATGGAACTGATAGCTACCAAGGGCTATACACTGGGCAATATCGATGCCACAGTCTGTGCCGAACGCCCTAAACTCAACCCGCATGTGCCAGCCATGAAAGCCTGTTTGGCAGAGGTAATGGGGGTAGATGAAGACCAGATATCCATCAAGGCAACAACCACCGAGAAACTCGGATTCACAGGCAGAATGGAGGGTATCTCCGCCTATGCCACCGTTCTTATCCAAAAAGGATAGAACGCAATCAGCACGCCTTTAAAGGGCAAAAGCTTTATATTCTGCAAAATGTAGAATAAGTGTCAGAAAGTTGTTAATTTCCGTTTCTTTTGTTCATTTTTGCTTGATATATATCAAAAAAATGCAAAAACGTCACACTTTCTTGGCTGAATATTTGGTGAATAGCCGAAATAGTAGTAATTTTGCAGCGTCAAAAGGTTAATAGATTGTTTAGGTTAGTAGTAATAGATTTAGGTTTTTAGTTATTAGGTTTTAAGGTAGATTGTTTAACCGATAATTGAGAAAGTCGTGAGACTATTTTGATTAGATTTTTTAAGTTAAACATATTACATGCCACAGCTCGTTGAGAGTTGTGGCATGTTTTTTATGCCCCTTTCTCCCCCTTCCGTTTCCTCTTTCCGATTTCTTCGAAAAAAACATGCCTTTTTATTTTGTTTTGTCTCCGATTTGTACTATCTTTGCAGTATCAATCAATATACGCAGCTTTTTGCGGTATCAAAAATATACGCAGATGAGAGTACTCATAGTAAATACAAGTGAAAAGACAGGCGGAGCGGCAGTAGCAGCCAACCGCCTGATGGATGCCCTTAACAACAATGGCGTTAAGGCAAAGATGTTGGTACGCGACAAGGAGACAGAAGACATCACCGTGGTCAGTCTGCCCCGTTCGCTCAGGTTGCAGTGGAACTTCCTGTGGGAGCGCTGGTGCGTATTCTGGCATCTCCATTTCTCCCGTCAGCGCCTCTGGGAGGTAGACATGGCAACATCGGGCACCGATATCACCAGGCTCCGCGAGTTTCAGGAGGCAGATGTCATCCATCTCTCCTGGATCAACCAGGGCATGCTCTCACTCAAGAACATCCGCAAAATAATCCGCAGCGGCAAACCGGTGGTATGGACCATGCACGATCTCTGGCCAGCTACCGGCATCTGCCATTATGCCCGTGGCTGCAACCGCTATGCCTCTGCCTGCGGCAACTGTCCGCTTCTCCCCAATAAAGGCAGCAAGAACGACCTCTCAGCAAAGATATTCCGCCGCAAGAAGGAACTCTACCATCGCGGCGCCATCTCCTTCGTCACCTGTAGCCGTTGGCTCGAACGGCAGGCTAAGGGCAGCGGTCTCTTCGTAGGGCAGCGCATCACCAACATCCCGAATCCGATAGATACCCACGTGTTCTGTCCGCAGGATCAGGCAGAGGCGCGTCTGCGTGCCGGTCTGCCAGCCGACAAGCATATCATCCTCTTCGTATCCCAGCGCGTAACCGACGAGCGTAAGGGCATGCGCTATTTCATCGAAGCCATCGACCGGCTGGTAGCGCGCTATCCCGAGATGAAGGAGAATACCGCCATCGCCATTCTGGGCGGCCATTCCGAGGAAGTGAACCTCACCCTGCCGTCCTATTCGCTCGGCTATGTCAGCGATGAGAAGCAGATTGTGGCAATCTACAATTCGGCAGATGCCTTCGTGCTGCCATCGCTCGAAGATAACCTCCCTAACACCATCATGGAGTCGATGGCGTGCGGCGTGCCGAGCATCGGTTTCAGGGTAGGAGGTATTCCGGAGATGATAGACCATCAGCAGAACGGCTACGTAGCCAACTACCGCGATACCGAAGACCTGGCGAGTGGCATCCACTGGGTACTCGAAGAGGCCAACAGGGCGGCTCTGAAGCAGGCATGTCTGCAGAAGGTAGCACAGAACTATTCGCAGCATGCCGTAGCATTGAAATATATTGAAGTTTATAACGAGGCGATGGCCTACAAAAACTATAAGTTATGATTAAGTTCACCGTCGTAACCTGTACGTACAATGCCGAGAAGGAGTTGCAGCGTACCCTCGACAGCGTGCAGCGCCAGACCTACTGCAACATCGAGCACATCATCATGGATGGCGGTTCCCGCGACCGTACTCTCCAGCTGGTGAAGACATATCAGCATCGCAATGCAGTAGGCGAGAGCTCGCACGAAATCGTGGTCATATCAGAGCCCGACAAGGGACTTTATGATGCCATGAACAAGAGTATTGACCGTGCTACGGGCGATTACCTGGTGTTCATGAATGCCGGCGACACCTTTCCTACGTCCGATACGCTGGAGTACGTAGAAGGCTGTGTAGGCGAAGGCGAAGTACTGCCCGGCGTACTTTACGGCGATACCGATATCGTGAACGGGATGGGTTGTTTTCTGCGTCACCGCCGCCTAGCCCCACCCAAGAAGCTCACGTGGCGTTCGTTCATCTGGGGCATGCTGGTATGCCACCAGTCATTCTATGCCCGCACAGACATAGCCCGTGAGATTCATTACGATCTGCACTACCGTTATTCGGCAGATGTAGACTGGTGCATCCGCATCATGCGGGAGTCATCTCGCCGCAAGTTGCCGTTGCGCAACGTCCATGCCGTCCTCACCCATTTTCTGGATGGCGGCATGACCACGCAGAACCACAAAGCCTCCCTGAAGGAGCGTTTTCAGGTGATGCGCACCCATTACGGCCTTCTTCCCACCCTTGCAGTTCATGCCTGGTTCGTGATAAGAGGGGCTGTAAAGAGATAGAATTTTTTTAAATTGTTTTATAATATTTGTTTGCAAAGTATTGACTATTAATTAGTTAGTATACCATGTACGGCGAAACACCGTATATGGGTAGCCGACTGGTTAAAGGGTTAAAAAAAAAGCCCCCGATGCGTGATGCACCGGGGGCTTTGCTATGTCGAATCAAAATCTAAAAAACATCTTTTTTTACACGCTACAGCTGGTAACTCCGAGCGTAGTAGCGATGGCTGTGAGGATGGAGATTGCAATCTGCAAAATCGTTTTCCAAGTATTTGCTTTCATAATCTTTAGTTTTAATGTTAAGTGTTAAACTTGTTTTTAATGTTAAGTGTTAAATTTTGAATGTTAACTTGGTGAGGGGATACGCTAGCTTTCTACTTGCCGCCCTCAGGCGAGGGCTTTATTCAAGCCCGTCGCCTTTATCCTGAGAGCCGCCGCCCTGCGTACCGTCGCCGGTTGTACCGCCACCGGTAGTACCCGAGCCGCCTTGGCTGGTGTCAGAGCCGCCGCCCTGTTCTGTGCCGCCACCGGTAGTACCACCGCCTGTGGTGCCCTCCTCGTCGGTGCCGATATAGCCGCCGTACTCCTGAATCTTGCACTTCTTGCGCAGCTCGGCATTGCTCCAGCTCTTCGTGTTTCTCACAATCAGGTGCACGCCTTCTACGCTGGCAGCCGTCACCTTCTCCTTGGTATCCTCCGCCTTGGAGCTCATACCGATGGAGAACAATCCGAGGTCAGAGAGACGCACGCTCTTGCCGTCGAGAATCAACTCCTGCAGATGGTCGAGTGCATCCATCAGCACACCGTGGATGGTACCTCGTGAGTAAGGCGAGCCGTGGTCGGAGATATGCGATACGAATCCCTCGAAATCCACTTCGCGGTCGGTTACCGAAGTAGCATACCACTTCTTCTTACCTGCGTTTTCACCAGTCTGAGGTGTGCGCTGTACTTTACGATATTTCAATGTTCCTTTTACTTCCATAATCTTAAATTTTTAAAGGGTTAATAAATTGTTATTGCCTTTCTTCGAACGACGATGCAAAGATACGGCAATTTCCCGATACAACCAAATTTCAGCGTGTGATAAGGCGCGATTTTCAGCACGCTTTCAATCTGAAACCTGTTAAACAATCTAACTCGCTCTAAATTGGACTTTGATTGAAAATCAAGAAGTTGGGCGTTTGCCTATATTATATAGGTAACAATATGGAAACGAGCGTACTTCTGCTCGTTTCTGTATTTTGCAATATGCAAAGAACGCCTCAATTCGGGGGCAAAGATACGACAATTTTCTAAATATCCAATGGATTACAAGGAGATTTTAACAAAAAAAATACTTTGACAAGATAAATAGTTTAGACACAATTTGTTTGCAAAGTAGAACTATTACAAACACTATCTTTTTATCACCTTCAATAATAGATGTGTTTCACAAAGGACAAACATTGTACATAGCTCCTAAACTATTATATACAAGAACTTGTCAAAATATGAAGGTCATTCACAATTCTGACATGTTCTTGTATGTTACTTACTTTATAGAAAAATAGTACATCATAGAATCTTTCATTTCATTTGTTGAGAACGAGAACGGCTTTACAATTTTGTATTGACCTCTTGAATATTTATATCGTTCTTTTTGCAAATTTATAGTGAAAGATTTTGACTCTCCTTTAGGTATTTTATAACCAATATCAACAAATGCATAATGTAATGGCAACCTAACCCATTTTTTACCATTGAATTTTGCTATATAATAATCTTCACCGATAAAAATATCTTCAGAATATTTATTGGTGACAATTATCGAAATAGTGTCTGCATTTGTTTTACTCTTTCGACCAACTTTTTTCTGTATTGTCGTTACTTTGACTTTTTCTTTAAAATTGCTAGGTGTGCAATATGAAAGTTGGAGTATAATGAGAAATGCAGTTACCGCAATAAACAAAACAATTAATGATCTTTTCATATGCAACTCAAAATTTAGTTAATAATTTTAATGCAAATTTACAAAAAAAGTGAGAGTCTACATTTTCTGATAGAATATTTTTTTTTTTAACTGTAAAAATTAGATAGAAAACATTGTGCTCCCACACATTTTTTTGTTGTAATTCAATGTATAGATATAGTTGCAAAGCTATTATCATACAAAGAATCTTTATTCTACACATTTGTTGGCATAGTTTGTTTATATAACTATAATCACAGCAATAAAACTATTAATTTTACGTTCTTTTCAAAGAAAGGGGTTGTGCAATAGTGGCTTAAAGGCTAAAAGCACTACCTTTGAATGCTGTTAAATATGGTAATGTTCAAAGTCACAATTTGTGATTTTGGAAAAATGAATATAAATATGACAGATAAAATAGAAAAAAAGGAGGCAACCCTTGCAGTGCCGTACAATGGCGAGGACAACAACGATTATGTCGATGGCAAGGGCTTCTGCTGCAATGAAGGCAGCTTGGAGGCTGCGCAGGCACGTGCTATGGCACGAGCAGCAAAGAACAACTTCCAAGAAGGCGATACATACGAGAAGATGCAGTTCTACTACCACCCAGACCATTTGGGTAGCAGTAGTTAGTGTTGCGGAATTAAGGATTGGAAATATTCCAAGTATATTGTGTCTTGAAATCGCTCACTCCACATTTTTAAATGAAAATAAAAGCGGATGCCGAAAAGCTCATAGAGTAGGCTAACTTAAATTATTTCAATTTATGAAAAAATAATCAGTTGAAATCTGTTCTGACAGACGAATTTTTTGTTCTGAACAAGGAGTCATTAATGCTTGTTCTTGGAGGTCCAGCTCACACTGTAGCAGCACAAGGTTCTTGTGGTTCTTCAAGAAGTAGCCAAAGCTGTGACAATACAGCTGTGTGCAATTGCATGTGTCCTATTATCACACGACCAAAACCGAGCCTACCAAGCACCAACCTTTAATGGAATTGTAGCTTGTAAGGTTCTCTGAAGAGTTCAAATGGATGGGGCTGCCAAATACTATATTTCGGCATACCCAATCCTTGCTTATAATAATCGTCGACATTTTATTTTTGAAGTCGATACTAAAATATGATATACAATGTATAAATACTATATATTCTTTTTCTTGCTGTTTGTCACAATAACAGACATTACAGCACAAACAGACAGTACCAAGACCGAAAAACTGCCAGAAGTTATTGTTACTGCTGATGGTCAAATTGAAATGAGCAACAAGGCATTGTTGATACCAACTCAACTTGAGAAAAAACATTCTACAAATGGTTTTAATCTACTATATCTTATGCAGACTCCTGACTTGGAAGTATCAGCACGCACTCGTAGCATTACTACTCATAGTGGAGGAGAGGTTGTATTGTGCATTAATGGAATGGAGGCATTGCCAGAAGATGTAGCATCTCTTAGTGCAAAGAACATTCGTACAATAGAGTATATAAGAACTCCAAGCGGTAAATATGCAGGTAAAGCAGGATTGGTTAATTTTATAACTGTAAAAATGAATTATGGGGGCAATGTTTATTTTTCTGCAAATGAAGGATTTGCCTACAAATCGGGGGAATATTTAGCTTTTGCTGATTTTAATAAAAAACGATACACACTTTCCCTAACCGTCACTGGTGACTGGCATAGAGATCATAGCTATACAGAGGGAAATGATATGTATGTCTTTTCAGATAAATCCGTTTTGGAACGTAATTATAAAGATGAGAGTCCGTTGAAAATAAATAATGGGCAAGCTATGCGATTGCGCTTAACCTCCATGGGGAACACCCACAGATTAAATACCTATGTGGGCTTTAATCGTCAGGCTGTGCCAAATTCCAATACCATACAGGGTATTTACTACACCGAACCATATGGTGCAACAAAGCGTACTGTTTCATATAACAGCCAATCTATAGCACCATCAGCGTATGTAAATTACACATTATGGTTGCCTAAAGAGCAGGCTTTTGACGTTACAGCATCTGCTTCTATGGGGCACAATAAATACCACAGTCTGTATGCAGAAACAGAACAAGCTTCATTAAGTTCAAAAGTAATAGAAGACAACTATGTGCTGAATGGTAATATTCGCTATTCGAAAACTTGGAAAAATAGCCTTACTCTAACAGGCGCATTTAGCAATGATTATAAACATTATACTGATAATTATGATGGAACAGCAAATGGAAAACAGCATCTGACTTCCAACATTACTGTTGGATTACTTCAACTTAGCAAATATAGTGAGAAATACTATTACTATATCTCTGCGGGGTTATCTAACACGGCCGTTTCTTTAAACTCCATACATAATAATTACTGTATGCCTGTTGCTTTTTATGGTGGAAACTATGTCATTAATAACAAGCACTCTTTATCGTTAAATGGTCTTTTTACTCATACTTTATTTGAACCGTCAGAAAAAAATTCAATGGTTGTTCCGACATCTTTTTTTGAGGCAACTTGTGGTAATCCTGACATTGCACCGATGAAAGTATTAGGAAACACCCTTTCATACAATGGACAAATTGGAAAAATTCGTTTGTCTTTATCGTATGATAGTAATATTTATTTTGACAACATAGTACATCAGTATACAGCTAATACGAATACGATTTTTGATACTCGTATAAATGGCGGAACTTTCTACGGTAATATGTTTACTGTAGGTTGTGCCTATAATTTATTCAATGAGCATTTGCGTTTGAGCGCCACAGTGATTGAAGAATGTAATACATTAAAAGGGGCTACTTACGATATGTCGCACAACAGTTTTCGCATAAAAGGTGGCTTGGTTTATCTTGCAGGAGAATGGATGCTTAGTTTCGATTATCAGACTCCATATAAATCACTTGATATTCGACAACCGTGGTTCATCCAACGTCGTCCTACCTATGAATGGAAAGTGAGCTGGACTCATAAGGCGTTGGCTATTGAGGCTTTAGTACGCAATCCCTTTTCACGTTATGACAAGCAACATATAACAATGGATTATGGGTGTTATAATAGAAATTCGCGGATTTTTAACGAAATCAATGGGCGTAATATAAATTTAACACTGACTTATAGCCTTAGCTATGGCAAGAAATCTAAACGTGAAGAAATTGAGGTTAATAAGAATATTGATAGTGCTATCATGAAAATGTATTAATCAATGACCAAAACGATAAAAAGTCTTCATCAACATGATTCCATGCAATGTGGCATAGCCAGTACGATAGTACTATTTGCAAAAAGTAATAATTATGAACTATATTTGTGGTTGGGGAATATTAGCGTCTATAACAGGAATTGCAATAATGTTTTCTGTTATTAAG